>ERZ808274.271-NODE-271-length-29273-cov-4.921761_pt1 | contig 29273 bp, 24 predicted proteins | sample MGYA00521277_ERZ808274 | MGnify/ENA primary metagenome ERZ808274 (study PRJEB31516, sample SAMN03275597) | gut metagenome | biome: mammalia-associated habitat; material: feces | host: Papio cynocephalus | place: Kenya | collected 2012-07-28 ... | reverse complement strand
TGTCGATTTCGGTCTAATGACCGATTTGGGTTTTACTCACCACAAAGTACTCCCTTAGGCATTTTCACTTTACTGTAATGTCATATTTTGAAGGATATGGTCACATATCCGTGATTCGGACTCTGTCTATGTTTACACTTTCTTTCTACTTGTCATGACAGCTGCTTTGTCTGCTTTTTATATGTCACTATCAAATTAAAACACGGCATATTCCTTTACATCTTCAATTTCAGTATTTGGCTATCGAATAGCTTTCGGCGCAAAGAGATTATCCTTAAAATGGGGAATAAAAATAATTTAAAGGTGTAATTTGTATGAATGGTAGTAACAATTTAAAAGGGAAATCAACTGCAACTCAATGTGCTGGTTTTTTGCTCAAATTAACTTTTATGATAGTAAATACTCTACATGATGAAACTTTTTTACTCTAATATTTGTTCAAGTCGAGAAATAGTGGTATTTTTGCAGACCTAAATAACGTGCTGCACTCATATCCATGGTGACAATCCGTAAGTGGACTGCCGTTAAGAAAGATATAAACAATCGAAAATAATAATCATAATAACGAACACAGCATGAATACTGCTTGGAGAGGTTTCAAAGGAAACAAGTGGAAGTCTGAGGTTAATCTTCGCGACTTCATCCAAAACAACTACACACCTTATGACGGTGATGAGAAGTTTCTCGTAGGGGCGACCGATGCAACCAACACACTTTGGGGTGAGTTGCAGAAGTTGCAGAAAGAAGAGCGTGCCAAAAATGGTGTGCTTGACATGGAGACGGAAGTGGTGTCAAGTCTGACAGCTTATGGTCCAGGATATATTTCCGAAACAATGAAAGGTCTGGAAAAGGTGGTTGGCCTGCAGACCGACAAACCATTGAAGCGAGCTTTCATGCCCTATGGTGGCATCAAAATGGCTGAGCAAGCCTGCACAACGTATGGCTATCAGCCTTCTGAGAAGCTGCATGAGATTTTCACCAAATATTGCAAAACGCATAACGATGGAGTCTTTGATGCTTATACGCCAGAGATGAAACTCGTTCGTCACAACCACATCCTCACTGGCTTGCCCGACACCTACGGACGTGGACGTATCGTGGGTGACTATCGGCGCGTGGCGCTGTATGGTATTGACTTCCTGATAGAGCAGAAGCAGAATGACCTGGCGTCCATGGGTGATCGCGAGATGATTGACGAGGTTATCCGTTTACGCGAGGAGGTCTCCGAACAAATCAAGGCATTGAAAGGCTTGAAGGAGATGGCTAAGATATATGGCTTTGATATTAGCAAGCCTGCACAGGATGCACGGGAGGCCGTGCAGTGGCTTTACTTCGGCTATCTCGGTGCAGTGAAAACTCAGAATGGTGCCGCCATGTCTGTGGGCCGCATCTCCACGTTCCTCGATATCTACTTCAAGCGTGACCTTGACGAGGGAATATTGACTGAAACCGATGTGCAAGAGTTGGTCGACCATCTGACGATGAAGTTCAGAATGGTGAAGTTCGCTCGCATCCCGTCCTATAACCAGCTGTTCAGTGGTGACCCCGTATGGGCCACACTTGAGGTGGGCGGCATGGGCATGGACGGTCGCTCTATGGTGACAATGACCGATTACCGTTTCCTCCACACTTTAATCAATATGGGTCCGTCGCCAGAGCCTAACTTGACGGTACTTTACAGTCCACGTCTTCCTGAGGCTTTCAAACGTTATGCAGCTTGGATTTCAGTCAAGACCAGTTCCATCCAGTATGAGAACGATGATGTGATGCGTCCTATCTGGGGTGATGATTACAGCATTTGCTGCTGTGTTTCCGCTACGCAAACGGGTAAGGAACTTCAGTTCTTTGGCGCGCGTGCCAATTTAGCAAAGTGCCTTCTTTATGCCATTTCGGGTGGTGTGGACGAGAAGACGCGTGAACAGTGCGGCCCCAACTACCAACCAATTGAGGGAGACGTGCTGAATTATGACGAGTTTATGCCTCGTTTCCTCGCCATGATGGAGTGGTTGGCAGGCGTTTATGTCAAAACGTTGAACCTCATCCACTATATGCACGACAAGTACTTCTATGAGGCAGAGGAGCTTTCGCTCATTGACACCAATGTGCGCCGCACGTTTGCTACGGGCATAGCGGGCTTCAGCCATGTCGTAGATTCCATCTCGGCGATTAAGTACGCTACGGTACGGATTGAGCGTGATGCCGATGGATTCCCTATCGGCTACAAGGCCGAGGGCGACTTCCCCCGTTATGGAAACGATGATGAAAATGCGGATGAGATAGCTGTATGGCTTTTGAAGACTTTCATGAAGATGATTCGCAAGCATCACACCTATCGCAACTCCGAACCAACATGTTCCATCCTCACCATTACCTCCAATGTGGTCTATGGAAAGGCAACGGGTATGATGCCAGACGGTCGTCCTGCACAGGCCCCATTGTCTCCCGGTGCCAACCCAAGCTATGGCGCAGAGAAGAATGGCTTGCTTGCTTCGCTCAACTCTGTGGCCAAACTTCCGTATGAGTATGCCCTCGATGGCATTTCCAACACACAGACCATTAGCCCAGGAGCACTCGGACACGACGATGATGAGCGTGCCAACACATTGGTTAACGTCATGGATGGCTACTTCGCACAGGGTGCGCACCATTTGAACGTGAATGTGTTCGGCGTGGATAAGCTAAAAGATGCCATGGAACATCCAGAGAAGGAGGAGTACCAGAACTTCACTATCCGCGTTTCAGGTTACGCAGTAAAATTCATCGATCTCACTCGTGAACAGCAGCTTGACGTAATTGCGCGGCAGTCACACGAGCGTCTCTAAGATTTTTGTTCTTTCCTGTCTCCTCACTTTCTACGGGGAACAGGTGAACACTACAAATTTTTCGACCGTCTGCCCGACTCTTTATGGACGGGCAGACGGCCTTTCTTTACTTTGTTAGCAGAAAGATTGATGGACACACTTTTAAATAATAGCGACAACGTTCTGCATGTTCACTCCATAGAATCTTTTGGATCTGTTGATGGCCCAGGAGTTCGTTTTGTCATTTTCCTGCAAGGTTGTCAGATGCGTTGTCAGTATTGTCACAACCCTGATTCATGGAAAACGGGAGTGGGGGAGGCCGTTATGGTTGATGATTTGGTAAAAAAGGCGATGCGTTATCGTGCATATTGGGGAGACAAGGGCGGCATTACGGTGAGCGGGGGAGAAGCCTTGCTACAGTTGGGTGCGCTTACCAGTCTCTTTCGCAAGGCGCATGAACAAGGCATTAACACGTGCCTTGACACATCGGCTCAGCCTTTTACGCGGCGTGACCCATGGTTTGGGAAATTTGAGGAGCTGATGCGTTATACCGATACAGTACTTCTTGATATCAAGCATATACATTCCAATGACCACAAGAAGCTGACGGGGTATGACAATGAAAACATACTCGATTGTGCTCGCTATCTCTCCGATATACAGAAACCGGTTTGGATTCGTCACGTTCTTGTGCCAGGTATCACTGATAATGATGTCTGTCTGCACGAACTTCGCTCGTTTTTGGATACCCTTGACAATATTGAGCGTGTGGAAGTGTTGCCTTATCATACATTGGGGATATTCAAATATGAGAAGTTGGGTATACCATACCCTCTTCATGGTGTCAATTCTCCTGCGCAGGAGCGGTTGGAAAATGCAAAGAAAATACTTAATGGAAAATAGGTATTGGAGTAACTACAAACATCATAATTATTAGCGGAACTACTCTTTGTGGTTTGCAAAAATTCTACTGTCTTCAAAAGTAAACGTAGAATTTCAGAAAAAGGGAAACAAGCACGTCTTAATACGAACTTGTTTCCCCCTTCTGTTTCTAAAAAAAAAAGATGCTTTATGCCTCTGAAGGTGCTTCTTCTGCTGTAGCTTCCTCAGCAGCCTTTGCTGCTTCGGCCTCAGCCTGTGCTGCAGCAGCTGCAGCTTTCTTCTCAGCTACCTTCTGTGCGATGGCTTCGTTGGTCTTTTTCTCTTCTTCTAATGCTTTCTGTGCAGCAGCTTTCTTGTCATCGGCGAGCTTTTTAGCGAAAGCTTCAGTACCTGCGACCTTAGCCTGCTTCCACTCATCGAAGCGCTTTTGGCAGGTATCCTCATCAAATGCGCCTTTTCTCACGCCTCCACGGAGGTGCTTCATCAAATAAACGCCTTCACGGCTAAGGATGTTACGCACGGTGTCGGTGGGCTGTGCACCTACCTCTACCCAATAAAGGGCACGGTCGAAATTCAAATCTACCGTAGCAGGATTGGTATTAGGGTTGTAAATACCAATCTTCTCAGTGAATCTGCCATCACGTGGCGCGCGCGAATCTGCGATAACAATGCGATAAACAGCATAGCCTTTGTGGCCTCCGCGCTGAAGTCTGATCTTTGTTGCCATTACTTTTTAAATTGTATATTAACTGTGGATTGAATTTTATGCCGCCAACTCGTGACAGCGGATGCAAAGGTAATACTTTTTTATTAAATAGACAATGGACTGGCTCTTTTTCTCTTTCTATATCTACTTTTTTCTCTTTAGCAGCCTGTATTCCCAAGTTTCATTGTAATTTTGTAACCGCAATGATTGAATTATCTGTACTTATACCGACCTATAATGATGCTGTCTTTTCTCAGGTATGTACCCTACACCGTCAGCTCGAGACCTTGTCGGCCACAAATGGTCTGCACTATGAGATCATTGTCGTGGATGATTGCAGTACAGATGAAATGATACGGCAAGAGAATGAGCAAATATTACAACTTAGCCGTTGCCGTTTGGTCTGTGAGTCACAAAATATGGGGCGGGCGGCCAGTCGAAATCGTTTGGCTAAGGAGGCGCAATTCCAGTGGCTTCTCTTTGTAGATGCAGCTTTATTCATTCCTGATGGGTTCGTCGAGGGATATGTTCGGCATATTGGTGAGGCATTAGTGGTATGTGGAGGTTGTGCTGTTGATAGACAGTCGCATCCCAAAGGCCTTCGTTACAAATACGAATTGGACAGCCTCCCACGTTTTTCAGCCACTTCCAGAAGCAAGACACCTTTCCGTTCCTTCAGAACCAACAATTTCATGATAGCCCGAGAGCTATTGCTTGACCACTCGATGCAGTCAGATATCAGAACGTATGGTTACGAGGACGTGTTGTTTGGGAAGACCTTAGAGCAAGTAGGTGTGACCATTCTGCACATAGATAATCCGGTAATCTACCGTTTGCTGGAAAATAACACCCAATATATCAACAAGGTAGTGGAAAGTATTCATACCCTTTACGTCTATCGCGACCAGCTGGTTGGTTACAGTCCATTGCTTGATGGGGTGGAGAAGCTTTGTAGAATGCACCTTGTCAAGCAGGCACGATGGCTATATTCTGTTGTTGACCCTATAATACGGCACAATCTGATAGGAAAGAATCCTTCTCTCCTTCTCTTTAAAGTTTTTAAGATTGGTACTTATCTGCAGCTGTCTAAAGCTGCTTCGCACAATACAACAACATGAAAACAAAAGCTCTTTCTTTACAGAGGACATTGCTTCTGCCAAGCACATTTATCATTTTCCTTTGTCTTACTTCCTGTCAAACCGTAAAACAGACAGCTGGGGAGGTCTTGATGGAATCGGTACAAGACCCTAAAACTGGTGCTCAGGTATTTGAACGCCCAGATGCCTACAGTCCCTATGAGGTCAATGTGGGCGGATTAGTGAAAGCAAGAAAAGAGGCCAAACGCAGGAAACGGTTTGATGTCTTGCGGAATTATTGAGATTTAGCCTCATTAGCTTGGCCATAGCCATGTCAAAAGGCAGGCATACGGCCAAGCGAATCTTGTCTACGAATGTTGCTGTAGCGAGGTGATAAAAGCCCGGATTTTTGGCATCTCCTCTTCAATCCGCTTCACCAGTACAAATTGGTTTTGCGCTCTTACAAGGTTATGAGATGGGTATTTCACTTTCCAATACTCGTCACCGTTAAGATAATCCCATAAAAAACGTACGCTTTGCATATACGGAAACAGTTCAACGGCGTAGGGAAGCATCTGAATTTCACATGATGTGAGAAATGATTGCGCTGATTTCAAGTAGCCTTCCGTAAATGCTTGGAACACGTCATGACGAAAATGAATCTTGGAGAAGTCAGCTTCATCCTCCGGAGCGGTGCTGGCCGCGGTGCGGAGAAAGTCGCCATAGTCGGAGAAAACGAATGAGGGCATTACGGTATCGAGGTCGATCACGCACAGCACGTCCTTGTCATCCTCAGTGAACATAATGTTGTTCACCTTTGTATCACAATGACATACCCGCTTAGGGAGTTTCCCCTCTCGCCCAAGACGTTCTGCCAGGGTCATCGATTCAGCACGACTTCCAAGCTCTTCCAGTAACCTCTGCACTGCAGGTTCGTCAAACCGCCCTGCACGGTCTTCGATACAGGCTTGCTTGAGCTGTTCAATGCGGAACTCCATGTTATGAAAATTCTTAATGGTTTCATCCAGTTGGCCAGGCAAGTCGGCCAACATGGCTTGGAAATGGCCAAAGGCCAGCCCTGCAGCACGTGCGCTTGCCTCATTTACTTCTTGCTTCGTAACAGCATGATCTATAAATACCATCACTCGCCAAAAGTTGCCATCTGACTCCACATACAATCGGCTGGTATCTTCTACGGTAGGCAAGAACTCTAAGACATGATGTCGTAAGTCGGTTTCTCCCTGTGCCATCAGTTTCTTTCGGATGTGCCCTGTAACTGCAGCAATGTTCCGCATAACCATCTCAACATTTGGAAATACCTTAGTGTTCACTCGCTGAAGCACATAATCTGGATATCCATCTCCTTCCGTAACAACAAGATAGGTGTCGTTGATTAACCCTTCTCCAAGGGGTCGGATGCCCACAATGTTCCCAGATATGGAGAATTTTCTTACGATGAATTCTAATTGTGACAATTTCATGTTGGTTTAATTATTAACCATTTCAGTTAGATTGGTAATTGATGAAAAAGCAAAAAAGCGAAGAGCTTTTAATTATCTTCGCTTTTTGAGAGGTGCCTAGCAGAATCGAACTGCTCTACACGGTTTTGCAGACCGTTACCTAACCTCCCGGCCCAGGCACCCTATTACTTCGTTTCAAAAGCGATGCAAAGGTACTACATTTAATTCATTCCACCAAATTATTTGCCGTTTTTTGCTCTCTCACATTGTTTTTTGCTTAGTTGGCGTATCTTGTTTTTAGGGATTTTCCCTTTCAAGGCACATCCTGAACAACCTCGGCAGGGATCGTTAAATGCACTCAACTCCTGCTTTGCCCGATAGACTAAATAGGCAACAGCGACAAGTGCCACCAACAGAATAATAATGTATTCGGCTGTCATTGATTTCACCACAAAACCTTTCAATTATGCAAAGAGAGTCTTCCAACCCAGCAAAAATGGCATCCCACTCTCGAAGTTAGCTTTAAAGAAATGTTGGAGAACCGTTTATACCTTTCCCAAAAGTCCAATATTTTCAGACTGGGTTGTCCATTGGGTTATTGGTGAACAGGTCATCGGCAGCTTTCAATTCATCTTCGTCAAACCAAGTCTTCAATTTTTCGTGAGCTTTCTTCTTCACATCATCACCAACGTTGTTCCACACCTTGTTTATAGCGTAGATTAGTACACCTAAATCATCCGTTAAGCCGGCGATGGGGATGGCGTCGGGAATTACATCAATGGGCGAGATGAGGTAGCCCAGTGCCCCAACGATGATGGCTTTATCCTTTAGCGATACTTTATCACTCTGCATTGTATAGTAGAGAATGAAGGCCGCATAAACCAGTTTTGCCCCAGAACGCTTTGCTATTCTGGAAATTTTTTCGACAAACGCTCGTTGTGAGAACTTGTCTTTGTATTGTTGTAAATCAGGAATCTGCATGGTAGTAAATGCAAAAATGATTAGGATTAATATGCTTTGACTTGTTCAATAAACCGCTTTGCTTTGGGAAAATTTCTATTGGCCTTTTTTATCCGCATCTTCACAATCAACATGGTGAAAAGGTAATAAAGTGCGAATAAGCAAAGTCCTATACCGACTGCCAAGAGACAATTCCATGAATCCTGTTTGAAAGGAAGTTGCTCTGGGGGAAATACGGACATGATAATTACGGGTAATATGATTAAAATGCCAGCAACTGTGTAACGTTTCTTTTTTGTTCCTGTGCTGTCAAGAGCTGCTTGATACTCGAAAAGGTAGTCACTCAACTCTTCTTCAGTTAAGTCGCCCCGTTCTGGAAACCCTTTGTCCGACTGATGGTTGCGTATTTTAGCTTCCATACGGTGCTGAAAGTCATCAATTACCGTAGTGTACTCTGATAAATCTTTCATTTTATTTGCCTATATACAACCTCCCGCATCTCTTGATTTTACGGAAGAACAAATATTAAAAGAAAGCAGTCGTTCCTGTAAGCCGGGTTTTGTCCTGCGCTCATCTTTCGATATTAGCGCAGTGCCTGTCATTTATCTACTCCGCAAGTTACCCCGCGGCTCAAGCATTCTACCCTCCACCGCATTCCCGAAAGGGAAACTCGGGCGGGTTTCCTGAATCGGTGGTTTACTTGAATTTGCAGCCCCTGGTTAGCACAGCCCGCACAGTCACCCGGCGGCTGGTGGTCTCTTACACCACCTTCTCACCCTTGCCTCCATCTGTTTTCAGCTTTATCTTGAAACGCGATTAGGCGGAAAGCCAGATGAGGCGGTTGTTTTCTTCTGCTTAAAACCTGCCGTCACCGACAGCTTCTACTTTCAGAAGCAGGGTACCCTCACGCTGCCCGGACTTTCCTCCCGCATCTTTCGATGCCGGCGACAGAGCCGGAACACTGCCTTCTTGTTTGTGCAAAGGTAGTACTTTTGAACTATCCAGGCTTTGCCTTTTCTTTTTAATTACGGATAATTAACTGTTTCGTTTTAGTTGTTTGTTCTTTCCTCCAAAGAGCAGAACTGCCGGTGTGTGCTTTTCCCATCTTTAATCCTTATTCACTCCTGTGGCTTCATGAAAAGGCCTGGTGCTTCTTTTGTGGTTTTTGAATTTCAACGTGTAGCTTAGCCGACGAGAATCGCAAGACTAAAATGTTGATAAAGAGTGATGGGTCTAAGAAGATAGGGCGGGGAAGTGGTAAGACAGCAAGGCCGTATGCCGGCAACTGCGCATAGGAAACTTCTGGGGCGTTCTTTAATCTGTTTTCTTCTGTTTTGTTTTCTTCTGCTTTTTGGGGCTGAATTTCCATTTTTTGCGCTTTGTTCCAAAGAGATCACGCAAGTTAGAGAAGTCCTTTTTGATGATGATGCCGACTCCCTGCGTAGTCAGCGAGTTGCGTGTAAAGTAACGGTCATTGCTCTGGTTGTAGAACCGTATGGCCAAACTGCCACTCGGGGTGAAAAGGTAGCGTATATCAAAATCGCCGATAAACGAGGCGTTGTCCGTAGTGGCATTGTCGCGATAACCAAATTCTCCATTAAAGAGAAGACGATTGTTGAGCAGCCTCCCATTGAGCAGCCCTTCATACTCTGCATTGGTGAATCCCTCGTCCCCTGTGGAAATGTTGGCCCCGAAGCTCCAATTGTCGCTTCGTACAACGTTCGACAACACCGCATTGACTTGTTGCGAGAGAGTTCCTGAGAGCAGACTTTGCATTGCGAGCGATGTCTGGCTTTGCGCTTGTTGTTCCTGTCGAGCATTGTTAGCTCCCTGTGTATAGAAGCGTCCTACGGCCAACAGGTACAATACCTGCTGGTTCATATCTTCTTGTGAGTTAATAACAGAACGTACCATTTGCTGGGCATCATCTGAGAGAGTCGGCAAGTCAAGTCCAAATGTTACATTTGGTGACGTGGCCGTACCGTAGATGTCCATCAGGCAGTTCACTCTGATGTTATTTCGTTTGAACGATTGTCCCATTTGTAAGTCGGAAAGCGGTACACTGTTGAGTGTATAGCACGACTTTAGGTTCAAAGCAGCTGTGAGAGGATCACCACCAAAGGTGATAGATGAGCCGGGCAGGAACAGGAAACTGCGCTTGATGACATTCTGAATAGTGAGGTTGTAGTTGCCATCCTCCACATCGTAGTTGCCAAACATCTGGAATGCGCCTTTGTTAAACCAATTTGCCCTAATCACGCCGTTGCCCCGTAGGGCGATGTTGTCGCCCGAGGCGGCATCCATCAACACCTTTAGTGTAAAATTGGGATTAGCTTTTATAAGGAAATTGACACGCAAATCGGAGGGTACCCTCTCAACAGTGGCTACGGAGTCGTTGAAATTCTGCGATATTTCATCCGTTCTATTGAAAACAGTTTTGGCACTGTCGTGGGGTAAGGTTATCCAGTCGATGAAATCGTTGTTACCCACTGCCTGTTCTTGAGCAGCATTATATTCAATGAACGAATGTTCGTCTGGTGTCGCTTCGATGTCCATTGTTGTTTCTCCTGGTCGTCCATGTATGGCACATGCGCCAGAGGCATAGACCTTCCCCCAGAAAGAGCTTCTCAAGTCAGGTTGCGGATTATCATAACACAGCATGTTATGTGTCTCGACAAATATATCGTAGGTCAGGTTGCGCAGTGACTTGTGGTGTAGCCCACCGCTCAAGATGCCATAGTGTCCTTCACTGTCGCGGAGAGTATCATTCTTGAATGTGATTTCATCTGGTCGAAGAAGCACTTGAATGTTATGCGCTTGGTAAGTGGTATTGAGAGGACTGACGCGCACAGTGCCGCTTGCTCGCATATTGCCAGCGAGATTTACGTCGCTCAACGGGCCGATGACGCTCACCCAACCATTTCCCCTAAGATGCACATTGTCGAGGAATGAACTGGTGAACGACTGCACAAAGTCGAGCCGTGAATTATTAGCATGGATGGGGAGGTTGATGTAGTTGTCCTTGATGGAGACATAACCCTTGATGTCGGTATGTGAGTCTGGACCATCATTGGCTACGGCATCGATATTGACCCGCCCGTCTTGAAGGTGAACATTGGCCAGAAGTGTTCCCATGTCGCCTCCCTCAAACTTGAACCCATCTACCCTTAGCTGTGCATTGACTACAGGCTGGGTAAAGAACTTCTTCACATAGGCAGTTCCTGAAGCCACTCCATCAAAGCTCACTGACTTGAAATGTACCAAGTCCAGTATGTAGGGGACATTGAGATTTTGCAATGTCACTTTCAGTGAGTCGTCCTCGCTTCCTGTGGTCTGTCCATTGACACTGATGAGCTGGTTTTTATTGGACACTTCAAAGTGGTCAATGTCCAGTCGATGACGCGCATAGGTGATGTCTGATGGCAATACGTTGAAAACCAAAGTGTCGATTTTCACAACCGAAGGATTCAGGTGTATGCGACTGACCAGTGCACCACGTTCCCGATTGAGCACCATGTCGGCATCGGCTTTTGCCCATATTGGCAGCTTCCCGCGCATATTGACTGCTAAATGGGGCCAAACCTTGTCGTCTTTGGCCACAGCATGGCAAGTCATAGAGGTAGCTGTCCCCGCTCTGTCTATATGATTGGTTGAGATGGCCAGTCTCAACGAGTCTGCTGTGTGCATGTTAATTGACACATCAGTGAGGTGCTGGCCGCTGATGGTCAGCTCGGGCGCATTCAGATGGAGGTCTCCCTTGAGACCATTTATTTCGCCTTGCAGCGCAATGGGAGACTGAAGTGTTAAAGGAAGGTGGAGCAAAGAGCGTAGAAGCGGCGTGTCCGATAGGGTAGCTGATATGGACATACGGTCTTTGTTGTTAGAAGCAGTTGGACTGACAAGCGAGGGTAGGTAGTGACCGACAAGGTTTTGCAGGCTCTGCGCCAAGGAAGCATAACCATACTGTCCCCCTATCTCAACGCTGCCAAAGTCGGTTTGCATTCGCAGGTAACGATGGCTAATTCCATTTTTAGTCTCGATGCGGGCTTTTGGCAAAGCTATCTGCTGCCCTGGTTGGATGAGCAAAAAATCATTTATATCCAACAAGCCGTCTAAATTGTCAAGGGAATTGCCTATGCCAACGGCATGCGCATGAAAGGAAAGCGTCCTATCACCCAGGGCATCGGTCAGTTTAAGACGTTTCAAAGAGGCCTTCTTCACAGTCAATGTCGCATCGATGGCTGTGTGTGACGCTTTCTCCTTATTAAATAATGCCATTAAATGGGCCACACGTCCCTCAAAACGGATGTCTCCGTTGGGGTCGTTGAGACCAACAAGTCCGTTGAAAACGTCATTTGCCATACTTCCTTCGAGCACTATGTTCCGGTAACGGTAGCCTTTGAAGTCGAAGTGTGGTATGTTGACTTTGGCGGTAAAGCGAAGCTGTGGCCACTTCTGTGGAATGTATCCTTGCCCTTTCGCCGAGATGGCAATACTTCCTAAGTTAGGATTTCCTAAAAGATGCCCCAGCTCAATGCCGTCCGTGGCCACACTACCCGACAACTCTCTATTGTTGAGAACAGCGGCTATCTGAACATTTCCTACTTCAGAGTCGAGCTTTCCTCTAACTTCTATACTATTATTTAAACGTCGGACCTTGCCAGTCCAGGCGACGAGCCCAAGCGTTTGCAACCAAGACGGCAATTGGGGGTGCCCTTTTGAAAGTGTATTCAGCAGTTTGGAGCACTGTAGAAGATCCGCCCGAAACCTTTTTACATCCACTTGCCAGTCGTGGATAGGGTTGATAAGCGACACTCTCCCCGATAGACGGCCATCCACCAATCCTTTGCTCCACACGTTCAAGTGAGTGAAATACATTTTGGAATCAGACATGCTGGTTTCTGCCTCAAGGTTTACAAGATGATGGCATCCTTTCAACCTTGGCGAGAGAAATGCCAAATCGGAGGGCATGAGGTGCGAGCGAGCAATCTTGACTTTTCCTTCTGCGGTGCGCCAGTCTATTTTTCCATTCACCACCCGGTAGGCAAAGGTCGCCTCTGGAATGGACAACTGTGAGTTTGGAAACTTTAAGGACAAGTCTGTGAGACGTGCCCCACGTCGATCTGCCTGAAATTGGAGTGAAAAAGCTTTGACGCGGACACCGCTCTGTTCGCTGAATGACAGCTTTTTGATGTCTGCATGTAAGCTGTTAGGCAGGAGAGAATGCAAAATAACGTGTCCGCTGAGGTGCGAGAGTTGGAGATGAGAGAGAGACAGGCCGGCCGTGTGCGGCTGCCAGAGTTGGTCGTAGCGGATGTTGCCATTGCGCACAACGAGCGACTGGATGGCCAGATTTAGCCGCGATGGTTTACTGTTGTCCTGACTTGACAGAGAGTCAAGGGCAAATTGAAAATTGGGAGGAGTGTTTGGGGCAATCTTATAGAAGCGTGCGTCGAGTCCGAAGAGCTGTGCGGAGGATATTCTCACTCTACCTTCGAACAGTGAGAGTAGATCGACTTTGGCAGCTACTCGTGTGGCCTTTAGCATTGGCTGGCGCTGTTGGTCATCAATTCTTAACCCATCGACAACAATTCGATTGAAGAAACCCACATCGATACGCTCTATGCAAACCTTTGTCCCCAAAGTCTTGGCCATAGTATCGGCAACCTGTCTGCCCACCGCTTCTTGTATGATAGGGATATGAAGCAGGATGGCTGGCAACAAATAGCAGCCAGCTAATGTCCATATTAAGGTGGTGATGATTGCACGTACAGTCTTCATTCGGACTGCAAAACTACAAAAAAAGTTTGATATACATTCCCCTACATTACTATTTTACCCTCCTTGATGCTATGGTAGTCTTCTGAATGTTTGTTTTTGGGACTCTGTCAAATCCATGCATAATGTATTGTCGTTCGCAGTATAGAGTAGTGTTGGAGGAATATACACTCATTCATTTAATGACTATTGATTTCTTTTATGTTTGAACTATAATCATGTCCAAATATATCATTTCTCCCATTGAGAATCATTTCAAACGTCATTTTCTCTTGTGTTACGTTGTATAACATAACTAATTGATAGTCAATATTATACATATTGCTTAATATTTGAAACTGAAGCTCTGTGATTTTTAATTTATTTTTCTTCTATTTTTAAATTAAAAATAGAAGATTTTTAATTTAAAAATTTACCTAAGATGGTCTTTATCGTATGATTATGGAGATGCTGTTTCCTGCAAACCCAGGTAAAGACAAAACATCGGTTGACATTATTTATGCCGATTTCATTCTAATGCCAAATTGGGGATAAATGCACAAGCCTGTGTCCATGTAATAATAATCCACAGCAAGCATTCTGATTTATTACATGCTTCTGGCGCTTGAGAGTATGAAATTACAATGTAAAAATAATGGGCAAGCGCCAGACTTCACATGACGCTTGCCCAATTTTAGGTCAACTGCCTTTCGGTAGTCTCAGTATTTTAGTCTTCTACAGCAGCCTGCGCCGCAGCAAGGCGTGCAATCGGCACGCGGAATGGTGAGCAGCTGACGTAATTGAGACCCACGCGATGGCAATATTTCACCGATGACGGCTCACCACCGTGCTCGCCACAGATACCGCACTTCAGCTCGGGACGGGTGGCACGTCCCTTTTCGACAGCCATCTTTACCAGTTGCCCAACGCCCTCTTGGTCGAGTACTTGGAATGGGTCAACTTTCAGAATCTTCTTCTCCAGGTAGGATGGGAGGAAGCTGGCAATGTCGTCACGGCTGTAACCGAAGGTCATCTGTGTGAGGTCGTTTGTGCCGAAGCTGAAATACTCGGCATGACGGGCGATGAGGTCAGCGGTCAATGCGGCGCGTGGAATTTCAATCATAGTACCGACTTTGAACGGAACTTCCACCCCCTCTTGTTCGAAGAGCTCCTTTGCCGTCTTCTCTATCATAGCTTTCTGCTGCTCAAGCTCCGACTCAATGCCGACCAACGGCACCATAATCTCAGGACGAGGGTCGAATCCCTCTTTCTTCAATTGGCAGGCTGCACCAAGGATGGCGCGAGTCTGCATGGCGGTTATCTCGGGGAACGTATTGCCAAGGCGGCAACCGCGGAGACCAAGCATTGGATTATGCTCAGAAAGAGAATTAACACGGTTCTGGATGAAGCGCACGCTCACGCCCATATCGGATGCCATGATTTCCTGACCGCGCAGATCGTGGGGTACAAACTCATGAAGTGGTGGGTCGAGCAGACGGATGTTGACGGGCTTTCCGTCCATGCACTTTAGGATTCCGTAGAAGTCTTGACGTTGATAAGGCAGCAACTTATTGAGGGCAGCCTCACGACCTTCAGGCGTGTCGGCGAGAATCATCTCGCGCATGGCCTTGATTTTCTCATTCTCGAAGAACATGTGCTCAGTGCGACAAAGGCCGATTCCGACAGCACCAAAGTTGCGAGCCACCTCTGCATCGTGTGGAGTATCTGCATTGGTGCGCACAACGAGCTTGGTGTACTTGTCACATAGCTTCATCAGCTCGGCAAAGTCTCCTGTCACCTCGGCTGGACGCGTCTTGACCTCACCATAATAGACCTCACCTGTTGACCCATTGATAGAAATGTAGTCGCCCTCATGGAGCAACGTTCCTTCTATTTGAACCGTGCGAGCCTTGTAATCGACCTGGATTGCTCCTGCACCACTGACGCAGCACTTGCCCATTCCGCGTGCCACGACTGCTGCATGGGAGGTCATACCGCCACGGGCAGTAAGGATTCCCTCTGCGGCACTCATTCCGGCCAGGTCCTCTGGGCTTGTTTCTATACGCACCATGACCACTCGGTTGCCTTCCTCGTGCCACTTGGTTGCGTCATCGGCAAAGAAAACTATTTGGCCTGTGGCTGCGCCTGGGGAGGCAGGAAGGCCGCGTGTGAGCACTTTGGCGCCAGCCAATGCTTCCTTGTCGAAGATGGGGTGGAGCAACTCCTCAAGCTTGCTCGGCTCGCAGCGCTCCAAAGCGGTTTTCTCATCAATCTCGCCCTCGTGCAACAAGTCGATGGCTATCTTCACCATCGCTGTGCCTGTGCGCTTTCCGTTGCGGGTTTGCAGAAACCAGAGCTTTCCTTCTTGGACGGTGAACTCCATGTCCTGCATATCGTGATAGTGCTTTTCCAACTTGTCCTGCAAGGCATTGAGTTGCTGGAAGATTTCTGGCATGCTCTCTTCCATGGACGGATACTTGCTGGACCGCACCTCCTCACTGATGCCTTGAAGTTTTGCCCAGTGCAGAGAGCCCTTCTTGGTAATCTGTTGTGGAGTACGGATGCCGGCTACCACGTCTTCCCCTTGTGCGTTGATAAGGTACTCGCCATTGAAGACATTCTCGCCCGTAGCCGCGTCACGGCTGAAGCAAACGCCTGTTGCAGAGGTGTCTCCCATATTTCCAAACACCATCGCCATAACCGTCACAGCGGTTCCCCACTCCTGAGGTATGCCCTCCATCTTGCGATAAAGGATAGCGCGTTCGTTCATCCAACTGTCGAACACGGCGCAGATCGCTCCCCAAAGCTGATCCATTGGGTCGCTGGGGAAGCGTTGTCCCGTGCGGTCTTGAATGGCTTGTTTGAAGAGTACGACCAGCTGTTTCAGCTCATCGACGTTCATCTCATTGTCAAGCTTGATTCCACGTTGTGCTTTCACCTGCTGGATAATGGCCTCAAAGGGGTCAATGTCCTCCTTGTTCACAGGCTTCATGCCCATCACGACATCTCCATACATCTGGACGAAGCGACGGTAACTGTCGTAGGCGAAGCGTTCGTTGCCTGTCTTCTGGGCCAAGCCTATGACCACAGTGTCATTTAGTCCCAAGTTGAGTATGGTATCCATCATACCTGGCATGGAAGCGCGTGCCCCTGAACGAACGCTCACAAGCAGTGGATTGATAGGGTCGCCAAACTTTGACCCCATCAATTTCTCGATGTGTTTCACGCTTTTCTCCACGTCTGTTCGCAGTAAGGCGACCACGTCGTCCTTTCCTTTTTCGAAATATTCGTTGCAAACGTCAGTGGTGATGGTGAATCCAGGAGGTACGGGAACGCCGATAAGGTTCATCTCGGCAAGGTTTGCTCCTTTTCCTCCCAGCAGATTGCGCATATCCGCACGACCTTCAGCCTTTCCATTGCCGAAGGTGTAAACTCTTTTTTCGCTCATTGCTTTAAGGTTGTTGTATTGTAAATATAATGTTGTTCTTTATTGTGTATCCAACTGAATGTGGATGCAAACTAAATCATGCTATGTGCGTCAGCCGAATATTGTCTTCGTTATTTGGCACATTAGTGCGTTCTATTTATCGGAGTCGGAGTTAAAAAACTTGCCCAAAAATCCTTTTTTGTGTTTCTTTTTTATATCCGATTTTCCCTTTTCGTCTTCTGTGGTGTTACTTTCTTTGGCTTTGGGGGAAACAGGTGGAAGGTCATCTCCTTCCAAAAGCCCCGCATCCGTCCATTTCTGGATCAACTCCTTGCAGTCAGTGGTAGCTTGTACTTCATCCACCTCGTATTCGCTGGTGATCAGCTTTACCATGTCCTCGATGTCGAAGGCGTCCAATTCTGAAAGCTTCTTCCAGAGAAAGTCCGCAGTTTCATTCAGAGAAATAATGTTTGTGAAGTCGATATTGTCCTGCCCAGTGGCAAGTAGTACTGACTCTCCGCAGATGTTGCGGTTGATGAATCCTTTCTTTATCCTCATAACTTAATATTTTGTTTCATGATTTTTACTCACATTTCCCCATTCGTTAAGGGCCAGTCTTCGGTAAATTGCAAGCAGATACCGGCGTATAGGGTACAAGTGAGTCCACAGAAAACTGTATGCTTTCCATTTCCTTTCGTCTGTCCGGTCGAGGGTATCACGTCCTTTGCGATAGAATCCAATAGCCCCAGCCTTAACGTCTTTGAGGAGGCAATGCTCTTCTGATAAGTTGCCGTCGCCACGCAACGTCACTCTTTCTCCATTGATGGCAATGACGCGATGAAACACATAGTGCTTTGGTGAAACCTCAGCCAGCACGGGATCGCCTACCTTTGTTTCTTTTGACTTAGTGAGCAGTGCCACGTCGCGGTCATTTTCAAGGAATGGACGCATAGAAATACCACGAAGTCTAAGCGTCACAGTGTGGCCTTCTTCCAACAGTCGAATTATCTCGGGGATGAGGACGGCGTTGGGTAGTTGCATCTTCAGTCCTTTACTATCGTCTGATGACATACTTTAGCTGCCTCTTCGTTGGGCAGGCAATGGAGTGTGTAAATACAAGTATTCCCAATAATCTTCGCCATGGTATCGCAGACATGACCATGTAGTCTCTCATCCCACTTCATGGAGGAGCATGCTGGCAGTAGGATGGTTAGTGCCTGCAGGGGAGAAAGCGGTTCCACCCAATTGGTTTTGGCACGGTCTATCTGCGTGATGGCCCCTAACTGTGCCTTCACTTGTCGGTAACAGGGAGTTTTTCCGCTCCACGGAGAACCATAGATGTAGGCATTGTCGTTTATGATACGTATTATGGGATTGTCATCATTCATCAAGTCGCAACCTGGAATACAGCGCAACCACATGCCAACTTGAGTACTCTTTCCCGTTCCACTCTTTGCGACAAAGGCATATCCACGTCCCTTGTGTCTCACGAGAGAGGCGTGAATAAGCAGCGTCTCATGGCTTCCTGTTGCAAAGGCGAAGGCAAGCATCAATGCGCTGTTGAGGCCGAATGCCCTCATTGCACTGTCTCCGTTGAGGGCGCAGCGACAAAGGGAAAACGTTTTATTAGTAATAAGTAGGCAACATGCGCGTCCACGGATGTCCTTGATAATAAACTGGTAGCCTCCATCGTTCAACAAGTCAACGGCGGTGTCGCCGTTGCCAGTGTCGAACACGCGGATGTGTTTGCGTTTCTCCTGTGTCACAGGGGGCAGCGTATCATCGACTTTCAACTCCATGACGCAGGCCTCTCTGCAAATCTCCGTGCGGAAAGGCTCGAAAGATGGTATCAGTTCCATGCTGTTGGGCTGCCCTTTGCGAAAGGATATCCCCACATGGTGGTCTGCAATATTGAAATAATTCCGTTGCCAGCCTGATTCCATTACTTCCTCTCCGTACTTTCTTTCATTCTTCCCTTCTCTACCTTATGGGCTTTTTTCAGGGCCTTGCGCTTGGCTTTTGCCTCAGCCCTTTCTGTTTTTTGGGCTGCTGCTTCCGCCTTCTCAGGGTTTATAAGAACTGTTCCAACCGATGGCTCTACCCCATGATAGCTGAAAACAGTAGCGGGAACATTCCTTACCAAGAAATCAAATTTGCGCTTTTTCCCTTCATAACGCTGGTGCAATGTTTCATATTTTTTGCGAATCTCCTTTTCGTCAAATGCAAAAATAGTAACACAGGTAGGGGAGTCGAGTCCCTGTTGCTTTAGATAATCACGCAGTTGATAGGAGTAGTCATCTCGATTTACAAGAAAGGTACGCTGCTTGTCGTACACCCAAGCGTCATTTACCATTTGTATGTCGGTGAAATAGACAGTCGAGTCGTTAAATGATGTTGCGAAACCGAACATATAGACTTTCCTTGGCTGAAAGTCTTTGCCGTGGACTGCGCCCACGCCCATAAGTATGAGAAACGACAGTAGCGTCATTCTCCAGAACATCTTAGAGCTTTTTCTTTGATTTTTAATCATCGCGTCAACGAATTATACATCCTTGAATAGATTGCAAAGTTAAACAAAATCTTATAATTGTGCAAGCTTGTGGAAACTTTTCTTTGGGCCGTCTTTTCATGGCATAAAGAAAAGTTAGTACCCTAAAACAAAAAAGCATGGCACACTTGCCATGCAATAACTGTAAAATTCTTTTAAACTACTACTTTTAATGCTTGATTAAAGGTTCGCACCTCAACGGTGTTCCCCTTAATCGTGCATCATTGTTACCCAAAAACATCTTAAACCTTCAAAACCAATAACCTATTTTGTTACCTGAACAACGCCTTGTTCAATTACCCTAAAATAACTAAAAACCTAAATCAATTACTATTAACCTAAACAATCTATTAACCTTTTGACGCTGCAAAGGTATCTGGTTTCGTTTTGGCCACCAAATATTTTCAACCAAAAGTTGTGGTTTTGCTGTTGATTATTGATATAAATCAACTATTGTGTGCGAGCACAGTGGGCTAATCAGGGTCTTCATGACCGTGAAGAATGCACAGCATGAAGCCTCAATGATGTGTCGAAACGTAAGACTCCTGCATCATAACGAAATAGTTTGGAAAGACTGGTATCGAACGAAACACGTTCAAAACTTTCTTAGTACCTTTGCAGAAAAATATAAATTTATGGCAGAAAAGAACAGTGTGGATATGACCCATGGTCCCTTGTTGGGCAAAATATTACGCTTTGCACTGCCGTTTGCAGCAAGCGGAATCATGGAGCAGCTCTTTGTCACCATCGATGTGGCAGTGGTAGGCCGCTTCGCTACAAGTGAGGCGTTGGCTGCCGTGGGGGCCAACACTTTTCTTATAAACCTGCTCATCAACCTCTTTATGGGCATATCAGTCGGAGCGAATGCAGTTATCTCCAATTTTATTGGACGCAATGACCGCCATCGTGTGCGCGATGCAGTAGGCACAGCGATGATGCTTCCCTTCTTTGCCAGTGTCTTACTGTTGGTGTTTGGTGAGATTTTCGCTCCCCGTTTGCTTCTTTTGATGGGAACGCCCCTTTCGATTCTGGAACAAGCTACACTTTTTCTGCGTGTTTATTTCCTCGGCATACCATTCTATATGATATTCACCTTCGGGCAAGCTGTGCTCCGAGGGAAGGGTGACACACAACGTCCATTGAAGATATTGCTTATCGCTGGATGTATAAACGTGGCACTCAACCTCCTGTTCGTCATTGTGTTCAAGTTGGGTGTTGCAGGAGTAGGTTGTGCTACAGGCTGTGCCAATATATTCTCAGCCTTCTCCATAGTGTGGATATTGCGCCGGGAGCAAGGGCCTTTCCGTCTGACTTGGAAAAGGCTAAGGGTAGCGAAGTCTGCACTGAAGCAAATTCTTTTCATCGGTATTCCGGCAGGCCTACAAGGAATGGTGTTCTCGCTGAGCAACATTTTCGTGCAAAGTGCCATCAATCGCTATGGACCATCGGCTATTGCTGGCGCTGCCATTTCTCAAAATTTCGACACATATTGCTACTTCCTTATCACCTCTTTTTGCGGTGCGGCTGTTACTTTCACGGGACAAAACTATGGTGCGGGGAACTTAGATCGCTGTCGTCGTGTTTTCTGGATTTGTATGGGATGCGGCGCATTGGCATGTTTCCTGGGTAATATGCTCTTTTACACTCAGTCCGATTTCTTTTTATGGTTCTTCACCACCGACCCGTCAGTCATCCAATACGCAAAGGCACGCATGAGCATTGTACTTGTTTTTCAGGCTTTGGCGGCTTCGTATGAGATTTCTGCTGCGTCGATGCGTGGGTTGGGGCATAGTATAGAACCCACGCTTCTCACTATTTTCGGCACATGTGTACTACGCTTTTTCTGGGTTTTCTTTATCTGTCCTGTCTGGCCAGGCTTTCGTGAACTTATGCTTTGCTATCCCATCTCGTGGATTCTAACGGGGATTATGGTCTGTGCTTGCTATGTTTTCGTCAGTAGAAAGGCTTATCGGAAGATACATGGGTGACACAAGACTTCTTAATGATGTAGCGTTATCCCATCTGTTGCATACCACCCATCGGCCTACAGCTGGCAAACAAAAGTAAAGTCATCGGGAAATTGTTCGTTGAGTCTCGTTGGCTTACTGCGGAATATGCCGAAGTGTGCGCTTCCGCTTCCCGACATTTGTGCGTAATCTGCACCCATATCATACAGCTTCTCTTTGATTTGGCGCAAGCGTGGATGTCCGCTATAGACCGAGGCTTCAAAACTATTGGTTAGCCTTCCCGGCCATGTATCAACGTCTTGTCGGACAATATCGAGGCAACTTATCATTGTTTTTTCCACTTTCACCTTCGCATACGCTTCAGCTGTAGAAATACTTATGTCTGGTTTAACGACCCCCAGCCAAAATCCTGCAAGGGAAAAATTATCTAATGTAGAGAGAATATCCCCGATTCCCGTGGCATAAGCTGCCTTGTCACCAATAAAAAATGGACAATCTGCTCCTAATTTTGCAGCCATTTTTTGAAGTTTTTCTTGCGTCATCCCTAAGTCAAACAACTTGTTGAGTAGTCGCAGGGTATAGGCAGCATCAGCAGACCCGCCACCCAAGCCAGCTTGCGATGGGATGCTTTTATGGAGATGGATGTGCACACGGGGGATAGGGTGCGCCTGCCGCATCACCTCGTATGCTTTGACCACAAGGTTGTTCTGCTCGTCACAATCTACCTTGTTACCCGTCACTTTAAGGTCACAATCGGACTGGGAAGGGAATCTTGCGTCCATTTCCGTGATTTCCAAGGCGTCAAAAAGGGGTATAGGGTAGAACACTGTTTCTATGTCATGGTAGCCATCGGGTCGTACACCGACAATGTTCAATCCTAAATTGATTTTGCAACAGGGAAATAGTATCATAGTTTCTTTATCTTTATACACTGCAAAGGTAGCAAAAAAAGACGGATGCCTTCGTCTTCTTTTCCAAAAAAGAGTACCTTTGCAGACCAATTGAAATAGAATAAGATCGAATGAGCAGAAAGAGGAAGCCTTTACCTTTGCTGGAAAATGTCTCCATAGAGTCTGTTGCCGCAGAAGGAAAATGCGTGGCGCATGTAGGCGAAATGGTGGTATTCGTTCCTTTTGTTGTCCCTGGCGACATTGTTGACTTGCGTGTTCTCAAGAAACGTCGTACCTATTGTGAGGCTACCGTTGTTCGGTTCATAGAGAAAAGTGCGGTCCGTACGACTCCTATATGTCCCCATTTTGGCATCTGCGGTGGTTGTAAGTGGCAGATTCTGCCGTATGAGAAACAGTTGGAAGCCAAGCAGCAGCAGGTGTTTGATCAGCTGACGCGCATCGGGAAAATACGTTTGCCAGAGATTTCCACCATCCTTGGATCACAACAAACCAAAGAGTATCGCAACAAACTGGAGTTCGGATGTTCAGACAAACGATGGTATACTGCCGACGAATTGGCCAAGTTGCCTGACGGGGTGGGGCTGGGAGAGCCTGCCATAGGTTTTCATATCACGGGTGCGTTTGACAAAATTTACCCCATAACGGACTGTAAGCTGATGGATAATTTGCAGAATGAAGTACGAAACGACATCTTTCAATGGGCAGTGGCGCACGACATGTCTTTCTTTGATACCCATCAGCGTAGAGGCTTGCTCCGCAATCTGATGTTCCGCAATAGTAATTCGGGCGAATGGATGCTCGTCATCCAGTTCTGTATCTTCCCCGAAAATGCAGAAAAAGCAACCATTGACCCTATTGCAATGGCTGCCGACGACACGCTCTTCGACACCCATGACGGTAAAAAGGCGATTGCCTTGATGCAGCACATCGTCGAACGTTTTCCACAAATCACCTCATTACTTTACGTCAATAATATCAAGGGCAACGACACCATCGGCGATCTTCCGCTCCGCAACTTTCATGGAACTGACTTCATCTATGAGCAGATGGAAGGGCTTCGCTTTAAGGTCAATCCAAAAAGTTTCTACCAAACCAATACCGAGCAAGCCTACCATCTCTACGAGGTTGCTCGGAAGTTGGCAGAGCTCCAGGGCAATGAGTTGGTCTATGACCTCTATACAGGGACGGGAACTATTGCCAACTTTGTGGCAAAGAGTGCCAAAAAGGTGATAGGCATAGAATATGTACCTGAGGCGATAGTCGATGCCAAGGAAAATTCGCGCATAAATGGATTGGAGAACACGGAGTTTTATGCTGGCGATATGAAAGATATTCTCACTAACAATTTTATCGCACAGCATGGCCACCCAGACGTAATCATCACCGACCCCCCTCGTGCGGGTATGCATCCCGACGTGATTTCTGTTATCCTCAACGCTGCCCCTCGCCGCATTGTTTATGTGAGTTGCAACCCGGCTACACAGGCTCGTGACCTCGGTCTGCTGGATGTCGCTTATGATGTGGCCCAAGTGCAGCCAGTCGATATGTTCCCACACACCCCTCATGTAGAGAATGTCGTACAACTTGTCAGAAGATGATGCTGCCTTGTTCTTCCATAATAATGAAGCAAACAGGATGTTCTAAGGGGGAGTAGCAGTTTCTTTCTCTATCCTTTAGTACTTCCCCATAGCAGCTCTAAAGGTTAGCTTCTCTGGCGAACCATAAAAGAAAGCAAGGTCTTTTTGCATTTTGCCTATGCGGTAAGGACTAAAAAACAAAGTCTCATCAGTTGTACAACTCTCTGTACTTCCGATGAGACTATTGCTTCGTTCCCGATGTAATAATCGGGAAGGAATTTGAAGCTAACTCTTGTATATAGCTTTACTCAAGGCAAGAAAAGCCATTATTCACTGATAGGTACTGCAAAGTATGCCTTCTTTCCCGTAGGATAGACGCCCTGAATGTAGAGGACTGGGTCTTTACTGACACTGGCCTTCTTCACCTCTTTCTGCAAGTCGTCGATAGACTTCATCGCAGTCTCGTTAACACGCTGGATAATGAAGCCGCGGTTGATGCCGGCATCCTTTAGCGCACCATTGCTCACTTTGAGTACTTCCAAGCCGTAGGTGATGCTCAACTGGTCCATAATGGCCTTCGTTACAGGGCGGAACTGTGCACCTAACACGTCAATGTCGGCCTGCTCGATGGGCTTTGTGTTGCCCTGGGCATTCTTGAGCGTGATGGTCTTTGAGTACTCTTTTTTGTTGCGCAGGTAGCCGATGGTAATCTTGTCGCCTGGACGTTTTGCGTTGATCACCTCCTGCAGCTCTGACATCTTGTTGATAGGCTTACCGTCCACCTTGACAATGACATCGCCTTCCTTCAATCCTGCTTCCATGCCGTTGCCATCTTCTGAGACGGAATTGACATACACTCCATCGTTTGTTCCGAAATCGGCGTCTTTGCCCTGGTCTTTCAGGCGGTTGATGTGGTTCAAGACATCCGTACCTGTTATGCCAAGCTGGACGCGCTGCACACTGCCATACTTCTTAATGTCGGCCACCACCTTGTTCATAATGGTCGTTGGGATGGCAAATCCATAACCGCTGAAAGAGCCAGTTTGGGAGTAAAGCATTGCGTTGATGCCCACCAACTCACCACGGGTATTCACCAACGCGCCACCAGAGTTACCGGGATTGATGGCTGCATCCGTCTGGATGAAACTCTCTATGCCATTGGCACTGGCACCAAGCCCACGCGACTTGGCACTGACAATACCAGCAGTGACAGTGTTGTTGAGATTATAGGGGTTGCCCACAGCCAGCACCCACTCACCCACTTTCAAGTCATCGCTGTTGGCTATCGTGATTGCGGGCAGGTCTTTGGCGTTCACCTTGATAAGGGCAAGGTCGGTCTGTTTGTCGGTACCGATGATTTTCGCACTGAATTCCCGGTTGTCATTCAGCGTGACGGTCAGTTCGTCCGCACCTTCTACCACATGGTTGTTAGTGACAATGTAACCGTCCTGTGAGATGATTACTCCCGATCCTGTTGCCTCTCGCTTTGGAGTCTGCACTTTCTGTTGGCGAGAACCGCCCTCTCCAGGATTGCCGAAGAAGCCGAACGGGTCGAAGAAGCCACCCCACGGGTCGTCTTGCACCTCAATGGTTTTAGTCTTTGAGTTTTGTACATACCTGATATGGACCACGGAAGGCAGCGCCTTCTCAGCGGCGTAGGTGAGATCTACCGGCTGACCTGGCACCGCTGCCGCAGGGGTCTGCCCGGCATACACTTTCAAGAATGCTCCCGTAGATAGAGCCAACGCCAACACTGTGGCGGCACTCATCAGATACTTCGATAAATTCTTCATAATGCAAAACTATATTATGTATGTATATTTTCTGCTTCATGGCTGTTCAGTTGCCACACCTCATTCTTCTATGGCATCTCAGCTATTTTAGCTTACTGCAAAAGTAGGCGCAAAAAGCGTAAAACAGACTATCTGTCATGAATCTTTATCCGATTTTAACAGTTAGCGTTTTTCACTTAACGGCTCTTAGTCTTATCAACACAGCATTTTACATTCCGTAACGACATGACAAAATGGCACACCCTCCATGCGTCCATTCTTGGCTTACGGAGCGTAGCAATGGCCATGCCTTACCGTCTATTCATCGGAGCTCGAAATAGATGCGGCTTGACATTGTGCAAGCGATAGCTCTGAAAAGGGTGACGTGCGAAGGGTTTGTCACCTGAATGCTTCCCTCCGTATTAATATTTGGAGCAGCCCTTCAGAATAAAGTCTGTAGCATCAGTGACAGCTTGTTGGAATGCTGCATCTTGCCCCGGGACAGTAATGAAGAGGTGCACGGCCTCGGTGTACTCCTTTCTTTCAACGCGGCCATTGGCCTTTTGTGCAAACTCCAGTCCTTGGTCGCACAGAATGTCCCGTCCAGCTGCCACAAGCAGGGTGCGCGGGAGATGCCGTAGTGTTTTTTGGTCACACAGTCCCATACTGATTTGAGGAAGAGTTGCGTCCGTTTTTTGTGTGTAGGCCTTGTTGAAAGCGTCCATAATCTCCGCGTCCAGCCCATACCCTGTGCCATAGCGCTTCCATGAAGCTGATCCATCAGCAAAGGCTTTGGTGACTGGATAGAACAATACGAGCGACTCCACCATGCTCTTACACGAGGCGGAGAGTGCCGTGGCGAGGGCCAGATTGCCGCCCGAGCTGTCTCCTCCCACGGTGATGTGGTCGGGAAGGATGCCCAACTGTTCGGCATGGTTGTGCGCAAAGGTTAAAACGGCTATGCAATCTTCCAGCCCTTGAGGAAATGGATGCTCGGGGGCAAGGCGATAGTCGACGGCCAGCACTTTGATTTTCCCCGTGGCAGCTATGGCATTGCAGAAGCGTCCGCAGCTGTTCAGGCTACCAAACGTCCATCCTCCTCCATGCAGATAGATGAGCAAGGGGAGCCGATGCCTCTCGCTGTCCTTGGGTGCATAGAGCCGGAGCGTAGGCGAAACCATACTAATGACGACGTTTTCTGAAATCTGTGGCTGCGCATTGCGCGCATTGCGCACGGCCATTAACAAGGAGTTGTCACCGTCGATAGCTTTGCGGATGGCCGTTGTCTGTCGTTGCTGAAGGTCGACGGGCATCGCCCGAAGAAACGAGTCTGCCTGTTGACGCATCTCTGTGCTTTCTATGCGTTGTTCTGTAGCGATAGGGTGGGTGGTGTGGCAGGCGGTAAGTGTCGCCAACAAGGTGGTACAAGTAAGGTGCCCACATAGCGCCAACAACCATTTGTGGCTGGGTCGATATTGGCTAAATACCAGCAACTTGCTCTTATAGAATTGGTATCGCATGATGCTTTATTTTTATTGAGCCAAAGTTACCACTATTTTCATTTCCGAAGAAATTTTCATCCGATTTTTTCTGCGTCATTTTCCATCATAGAGGCGAGATCTTTCTACCTGTACATCCGAGACAAAAGTAAAGTTGAAGGTTGAGCGCAGCAGGACATTACTGATGAGTTTGTAGTATTCTATGAGTGAACACCTACATGGGAATTATGGCTTGAATGAACTTGTATGGAAAAGAATTTCCCCTATGTAGTCACTGTTGGAGAAATTCTGAACGATGCTATTGTAATCACCTGATTATCAATGCTTTGTAAAAGAGCCTAAATGGGGCTTCAATAGGGCCTCTTTTACGTCCCATTAGAGCCTGTATTACACTGCGATTAAGCCCCTTTGGCAAGGCGAAACCAACGGCATAGTGTTGAGGGCTTGGGAACGAGTGTAGGCGAATACATTTTTGTGGCTTTCAATGGCGGTTGAGAAAGGAAGTTTTATCCCCAATCGGACTGTAGGTTTCGTTCCAGATGGTTGTATGACCGATTTGGATTATACCTCTAATATATAAGGCAGCGTGTGTTTCAGCCTCCTCTTGCTGCTTTAACGGGGAACAAATGTGACTGTAAAGCCAAAAATAATCTGGTATAAGTTTTTTCAATCCAACAAAAGTTATTAACTTTGTCCGTGTTTTCAGCAGTCCCACTTGTTGGGGTTGCGGAAATCAATGTCAAAACGAGCTTGATATTGATTGTATGGAAAGTAAGCAAACCGCTCGGCTGGCGACGTCCACTATTGCAGGGGACGACGGCGAAGCCGTGCAGAAAACTAAATATAACCCTATTTCAGTTTCCTCTAAAAAAGCTCAAAAACCCCAAGATGCAGGATGGTATGTCGCAGTGGTACGAGTGAACTGCGAGAAGAAAATTGCCGCTGATATTCAGCAAGTTTTAGACAACAAGGCAATATGGTTTGAGTATTGGGTGCCGACAAAACGGACTTTTACCGTGAGTAAACGGACCAACAAAAGAAAGGAAATAGAAAGGGTGTTTCTCTCCACCTTCATCTTCTGTCATGTAAGCCGAGCCGAGCTCAACGGTATACGCTTTCGCCCCGATGTCTATAAGATGCTTTCTATGCCAGGCAGCAAAACGATTTATCGCATACCTGATATGGAGCTGGAGAACTATCGAAGGTTTGTAGAGTGTGCTTGCGAAGAGGTCTCCGCCTTCACAGCCCCCCTGAAGAAGGGGCAGAAGGTGAGAGTCTTTGGTGGAAGCCTGAAAGGAGTCGAGGCATACGTTCAACGGGTGAAAGGTGACAGGGTCCTTATAGGTTGTGAAATCAAGTACATCGCAGGGGCAACAATCGAGATTGACCGCGACTTGCTTGAGGTAATAGACGAGAAATAGGCCACGTCTGCAGCGGTTCTTGCATAGGTAGTAAGTCGCTTCAACTTCTTCTTTAGCTTAGGGGAAGTAGTGCAGTGATGTTTCCTCTCTTGTCCTATCACCAGAAAATATGACCTTAGTCACCACACGATGATCCACTTCGCACCAAGTAGTTGCTTGTTTTGGTGCGGACTGAGACAGCTGTGTAGCACCCATAATTAGATCATAGCAAACTCGGTAGGCAGTAGAATGCCTAACGAAACAATAACAAGGGGCGCAAGATGGTAGGCTTCTCATATTCATTGCTCTTTCAAACTAATGATTGATTGAGGATTAGCCTTGTCCTTTATGAGGAGATTTCTATTGCTTTTTTAGGCTCAGTCGCCAAGAATTGTTTGGATAGCAGGTGGTGTGAACCTTTTATTTAGCAAACAAGAAGAAACAAACTGTTTTTGAATAATTTATAAAAACAACAATATGCGTGATTTTAAAGACATTAAGGTCGCCGTGGCCGGTACCGGCTACGTGGG
>ERZ808274.269-NODE-269-length-29287-cov-3.940408_pt1 | contig 29287 bp, 33 predicted proteins | sample MGYA00521277_ERZ808274 | MGnify/ENA primary metagenome ERZ808274 (study PRJEB31516, sample SAMN03275597) | gut metagenome | biome: mammalia-associated habitat; material: feces | host: Papio cynocephalus | place: Kenya | collected 2012-07-28 ... | reverse complement strand
GTAACAGCCTTACCCGCTTGTGTAAGGTTGTTTCTCGTTAAATTCTTTGATTGCAATATGCTGACAGCGGGAGTTACAAGCGAAAGTATTTCAGGTCTTTCACAAAGTTTTGATAATACAGATAAATCCGCTTTGATATGGCAATATGCAGAGGAATTATTATATCCGTATCTTAAAAGTCGTGTTCGTTTTATTCAAGCTACCCGCCGTTGGGATTAATAAGACTTTAAAGGGGGTGGTGTACTTATGGGCGTTAAATGGAAAACGGTAAAAAACGACTTTCCGAAAATGGTAACGACAGCCGAAACAATAAGCGGTAAAAAAGTTATAGTTGGGGCTTTATCGGGCAGTAACGCTTGGCTTTAGCTTGCGGGAATCCACGAATACGGCTGTGATATTCCCGTTACGCCGAAAATGAGAGCCTTTTTACACCGTCAAGGGCTACACCTTAAAGACGACACAACGGTTATAAAGATACCCGAACGCAGTTTTTTAAGGACAGGACATGACGAAAATGTAGACCGTATTATTAAACAAACCGAAAGGGCAATAGGGCAAGTCTTAGCGGGAAAAATGACCGTTGACGATATGCTCGACCTCTATGGGGAGCAAATGGCGACAGCAATTAAAACCTATATGCGCGATTTGTCAACACCGCCCAATCATCCGTACACGGTGGAACAAAAAGGTTCTTCAAACCCTCTGATTGATACGGGAAATCTTGTTGAATCAATCACATACAAGAAAGAGTAAAGGCGGTTGAGTATGGCACAATATTTTAATTTTAAAAGATTGATAGACAAATATTCAACCGAATTTACCGCGATTATTCCGAGTACAGGCAATTATGACGATTTGGGCGACTTTGTAGAGGGAACACCGACCAAAGAAACCTTGACGGGTGCGATAATCTCAATGACTGAAAATCGTGTAATTCGGTCAGAGGGTGTATATACAACGCAGGATAAAGACTTATATATGTTTGAGCCTTTGTCAGAAGCCCTACAAGGGGCGAAAATCATTCACGAGGGTAAAGAATACCGTATCGGAAATGAACTTGAAAACGGGGCATTTACGGGCGTGTGGCATTACACGTTAAAGTTTTGCAATACCTTTAATGAGGGGGCGAAAGAATGATAAATACGGAAAATATCAAACGTTATGTAGTCGCAGGACTAAAAAAATACTTAGCCGTTGATGTCATTCGTAGCAACCAAAACAAAAAACCGCCCGCATACCCTTATCTTGTTTATACAATTACAACTCTTGAAAGTAAAAACGACGGTACTTTCGGAGAATATGAGGACGGAACGGACAGAAAAGCCGTTACACAAATATGGAGCGTTTCAGCACTTGCCGATACGGAAGCTGAAAGTATACGGCTTGCGAGTAAGGCGAAAGAGTGGCTTGAACGTGTCGGCACTCTCTATTTAAGTGAACATGATGTAATCGTTCAAAGTGTTACAGGTGTAACGAATAGGGATAATGTGTTAAGCGTCGAATATGAGTACAGAAACGGTTTTGACGTTACGTTTTGGTCGTTCTCAGAGGTTGGCAATCCGACAACAGATACTATTGAAATCGTCGATATAAATAACACGGAAATAAAGCCGAGCGGGGATAAACGCGAACATTATAACGGCTCATATACAGTTACGCCCCGTGTCGAAAGACAAACATTACACACGGACAATAAAATCATGGATGATGATGTTACCGTGTTATCAATACCTTATTTTGAGGTTACGAATACTAACGGCACAACTGTTATTATAGGAGGTCAATAAATGGCAATAAACAAGGTAGTCTATGGCGGTGAAACCCTCATAGACTTAACAGGCGATACTGTGCAAGCGGATAAAGTGTTATCGGGCTTTACGGCTCATGATAAGTCGGGCGAACCGATTGAAGGCACTTGTGTCTATGATGTTAATTCCTCTGACGGTACGGCGGCGGTAGCGGAAATCTTAGTTGATAAGACCGCTTATGCCCGTGGCGTTAAACTTACGGGTACAATGCCTAATAAGAGCGGTACAAACGGCACGATATCAGAAAAAGACGGCGAGTATACAATCCCTATGGGATTCCATGACGGAAGTGGCAAAGTGGGTATTGATACTGACGAAAAAGCAAAGATAATTGCGGCAAATATTAAGTCGGGTATTGAAATTCTCGGCGTTACAGGCTCTTACGGTGGCGAACAAGTCACAGCTCAGTCAAAAACAGCTACACCCTCTAAAGTACAGCAAGTTATAACCCCTGACGAGGGATATGACTATTTGTCTCAGGTAACAGTTGCGGCGATTCCTTATACTGAAACCGAAAACTCGGCAGGCGGTACTACCGTCACGATAGGGTGAACGATATGGGAGTTAGTAAAGTAGATTACGGAGACGAAACCTTAATTGACCTGACTGCTGATACTGTATCGGAATACACGCTTTGTAATGGAGTAACGGCGCACGGAGCTAACGGCGAACAAATAAACGGAAAATACAAATTAAAGTCAGAGTTGATAAAAACTACTGACAGTGTAAATTATTCATCAACTCAACTTTCAATGGTATGTTCTTTTGAACCGTCTGCTATTTCGGTTCATTATATCGGAAGTGGTAATGTAGCATATCAAGTCTTAGATTTAGTAGCATGGAATAGCAACTCGGGGATAACGCCGTACTATTGTGGACACAGTTTAGGACGCAGAAGTTCGTCCAACTATACAATATTGTCAACTCAGGTGCTGTTAGCAAACGAACCTGACAAGTTTACGTGGGATGGCTCAAAGGTATATATCAAATCTCCCGATAATACCTATGGCTTCAAAAACGGTACTTACAGATTAATTGCATATAAATAATGAACGAAAGAGGGATAACAAATGTATTACTATAAACTCGTAGACGAGAACGGAGACCCTTACGGAGTTATGTCAAGCGGAGAACCCCACCCTAACCCTCCCGACAACTGTATTCAGATAACCTATGAGGAATATCTCGAAATCTGCGAACTTTGCGGTTTTGAACCGAAGTAATAATTAAATTAAACATATTAAGGAGGTCATATAATGGCACTTGATGTAAAAGTAACGATAAGTCTTTTAAAGGCTATCGGAAGTCTTAATTGGGGATATCCCCTTATTCTTAGCAAGTCGGAATCTGCTATCGCTTATGCGGAGTGTGAAAGCCTTGATGAAGTCGTAACGGCAGGATTCGCGGCGACTACGGACACCTATAAGGCGGCTGAAATCATGTTTGCACAGAAGAACCCGCCCGCGAAAATTGCGGTTTGCGGACTTGCAACGGTTGACGCTACTAATCTTGCAACTCTGACGGGTAAAGGTTGGAGACACCTTGTAACCGTTGGCGAGGACATAACACAGTCGGTTGTTGCAACGTATGTAGCGGGAACGACCGATAAAATGTATTTCACGGGTGTAAGTGCAACTGCGGATATTGCAACCAAAGTCAACAGCGAAAGCGATAGAGTTGTAGTTGTTGTACACAGCACGAACGCTGACCTTGCCGCCGCCGCTGTCGCGGGTGAGGTAGCAGGAAACACGGTAGGTAGCATTACTTACAAGAATCTTGTTATCAAAGGCATAGACGCAGAAAACCTTTCGGAAACGGCAATTACGGCAATTCACACAGCACACGCAATTACACTGCTTGAAAAGGCGGGGGATGTCGTAACTTCCGAGGGCTTTGTTATGAGCGGAGAGTATGCGGATATCATTGATTGTAAGGACTATATCATAAGTCAGCTTACGTACAAGACGCAGAAACTTCTCAATAACACGGGCAAAATTCCTTACGACGACAAGGGAATCGGTCTACTCGAAAATATCGCCGTTGATGTTATGAAAGACGCATATTCAAAGGGCATGATTGCCGAGGACGAAAACGGCGAACCGATATACACCGTTTCGTATGCGCTTCGTTCCGAACAGGACGAGGGCGACATTGAGAAACGTAAATACATCGGCGGTCGCTTTGCCTTTACTCTTGCGGGAGCTATTCACGAAGCGTCAATCACAGGCGAAATATCCGTTATATAAACATGAATTTCCCCATTGACAACAACGCGATAAAGTAGTAATATATACCTGTGGGGGTATATATTATGTCACCGACGAAAGATGAACTTTATGAATTATATTTCAATCAGCGTTTGCCAAAAAAAGAAGTTGCAAAGCAATGTCACATAGCACCGAAAACTTTGGATAAATTGTTTAAGAAATACGGGTTACAGTATAGACCCATTGGAACAAATCAAGGTCACACATGGACTTACGATGAAGTAGAAAAGCTATTTTGTAATGAGGGGTATAAACTCCTCACCAATGAATACATAAATTGCAATACTCCATTAAAATTTGTGTGTGACTGCGGTCACGAATCCGAAATCAGACTTGGGAGTTTTCTTAGTGGAAGAAGATGTAAAATATGTGGTTACGATAAAACATCGTCGAAACGGAGATTTACAATCGAACAAGTAAGAGAGAAATTCGCAGAGCGTGGCGCGGTTTTGTTGTCAACTGAGTACAAAAACTCGTCAACCCCGCTTGAATATATTTGCCCCAATTGTGGAGAGGTAGCTAAAATGTCATTGTCAAACTTTCAAAGAGGTTATGATTGCTCGAACTGTAAAAGATTAAGGTTCTTAGGAGAAAAAAATCCTCATTACAATCCAAACTTATCTGATTTTGACAGAAAAGAGTTAGGACGGTATGAGGAGCGATACAAAGCGTTTAGAAACGCGGTTTTTGCAAGGGATAAAAAGTGTGTGGTTTGTGGTTCAACCAATAAAAAAGTTGTACACCACCTTGACGGATATGCAAACAATCCCGATAAGAGAACAGACGTTAACAACGCTGTAACTTTATGTGAATGTTGTCACAAGGAATTTCATAGAATATATGGATATGGAAACAACACGAAAGAACAATTTAAAGAATTCAAAGAAGAGAAGCTGAAATAACAGCTTCTTTTTTTATAAGTAGAGGAGGACATATAAAAATGCCTAATATTACGCGTTATAATGCGAAAGATTGTTCCATAACCGTTGACAGCGTATTTATTACGGGTCTTGGCGAGGACATGGTTACGGGTGAAAAAGACGAGGATTATTTCTCTCCCGTAGTCGGCGCACAGGGGGATGTAGTTAAGTCCGAAATCAATAACGACTTAGGACAGATTACTATTACTGTACAGCCTACAAGCCCGCAGAAAGCATATCTGATTGGTCTGCGGAAGAAAGCCGAATTTTTCCCTGTATGGGTAACGAATAAATCTCTCGGAGAGCGTTTCGGCGGTTCAAAGGCAAGTTTGCTCTCTTGTCCTGAAATGTCAAGAGGTGCAGAAGCCGAGGATATGGAATTTGTATTTCAGGTCTTTGACTATGATGTTGAAGCAATCAACTAATAACACACAGACAAGGGGCAACTTTCGGGTTGCCCCTTTACTTTAAGGAGGAACAATAATATGGCATTTAAACCTTATCAAGTAGACAAAGAAATCAACGGAGTAAAGTATACTGCACAGTTTAACGGTCTTTCGGCGGCTCTTAAAGCTATCGACGATAGTTATATTGAGGGAACGAATAACACATCCGTTTCTAAACTCTCAAAATACCTCTTTGAGAATGTTATCGTAGAACCTCACGGTCTTTCCGTGGATGATTTTGAGAGTATGGACGAATTTAACGAAGTTGTCACATTTGCCCGTGAGGTAATGCAGGGCAATTTTCGAGAAAAGAAAAACGCAAGCACAACTGAAAAGAGAAGTGCGAAATAATTGGAATATGTATAGGCTCGTTCTATCGGAATGTGGTTTCGACTACAACACAGTCTTTTTTCAAATGACACCGTATGAAATTGAAAAGGCAAATATCGCCCTTGATATAAAAATTGAAGCGGAGAAGAAAGCTATGAAGAAAAAACGATAGAACACTATTTTACACATACAAAGCACCCTATTTTAAGGGTGCTTTTTTACTTCCGAAGAAAGGAGGTAAACAATGGCAGAAAATGTTATTCGTCAAGATGTAATTCAGCTCGGTTTTGATGTGGATTTAGGCGTTCTAAAGAAATTAAACAGTGAAGTAGATAGCGTCAAAAAATCCGTTTCGGGCATAGGTGATAAAGGTGGCATTGATAAGTTAATTTCATCAATGAACAGTGCGGGCAATGAAGCAGACAAATTAAGCAAGGCTCTAAAAAAAGTGGGTGGCATAGACAATCTAAAAAATGCACAACAAGATTTAGATTTGCTTAATAAGAAAATATCTGTACAAAAAAGCCTTTGCGCTAATCTTGCAGACGAATACAAGAAAGTTGCGTCCGAATTAGGAGAAACTTCAACAAAGGCACTTAAACTTAAAGCGAATTTGCTCAATCAAGAAACTTCTTTAAACAAAATGACAAGAGAGAGTGAAGCATTGTCGGGGTCTATAACAACAGTTACAGACGCGTTGGAAAAATCGAAAGAAAAAACCAACGATTTAGGGCAAGAAGCAAAAAAAACACAAACCTCTTTTGAAAAAATTTCAAACACGAATGTAGCAAAGTTGAGCGACGGATTGAGTAAGGTTGACGAAAAACTTACCAACATTGCAAAAAAAGCGGCGGGGGCAACATACGCAGGACTGAAAAAACTTGCAGGAATATCGTTTAAAGCCCTTACGATTGGTGCGGGTGCTGTCGGTGCAGTTATGGGTACTGCGGTTAAGGAATACGCGAACTTTGAACAACAAATAGGTGGCGTAGAAACCTTATTTAAAGATAATGCAAGTACCGTTCAAAAATACGCAAACAATGCATTTAAAACAGCAGGACTTTCCGCAAATGATTACATGGAGACTGTTACTGGTTTTGCGGCAAGTTTGTTGCAGAGTTTGGGCGGAGACACCGAGAAGGCGGCAAATTATGCTGACATGGCTATTACTGACATGGCGGATAATGCCAACAAAATGGGTACTGGCATGGAAAGCATACAGTACGCATATCAAGGCTTTGCAAAGCAGAACTATACTATGCTCGACAACTTGAAGTTAGGTTATGGCGGTACGAAAGAGGAAATGAAGCGTCTTGTAAAGGACGCGGCAAAACTTGATAAAAGTATTGACGCAAGTAGTTTGTCTTACGGAAATATAGTAAAGGCAGTTCATGCAGTTCAAAAGAATTTAGGAATAACGGGAACAACGGCAAAGGAGGCAGAAAAAACAATAAGCGGTTCATTATATTCAATGAAAGCCGCTTGGGGAAACCTTATGCCCGCGTTAGTGCAAGGTGGTGACAGCTTCGACCAATGTGTTGATAACCTTGTATCTTCTGTAAAAGCCTTTGCAGGAAATATAATGCCTGCAATTAAAAAAGCATTATCAGGTGTCGGTTCTTTAGTGGAGGAACTTACGCCTATTGTAGCAAAAGAATTGCCGTCGATGATTATGTCGTTGATTCCGTCCTTAGTTAGGTCTGCTACTTCGTTAATAAAGGGGCTTGCAAAGGCATTACCGCCCATAATTCCCCCGTTATTGATAGATGTATCAAAGGCAATTTATGAGGGATTTACTGGCAAGGAAATGAGCGGTGATATGTTCGCAACGCTCAAATCAAAAGTTAATGAAGCATTTACAGCGATTAAGAACATTATTCAAGGTGTATTGTCGTTTGGAAAAAGTTTAATGTCTGCTCTTGCTCCCGTATTGGTGTTTATCGGAAATCTATTGTTAAATGTCTTTTCATGGCTCGGTAACAATATAACTCCCGTTCTCAAAGTTGTAACAGCCTTAGTTGGTGCATTTTTAGCATACAAGGCGGTTTTAATTGCGGTTAAGACAGTAACGACAATTGTAACAGCCGTTCAAACGGTAATGGGAGTTGTTTGTGGAACAGCTTCAGCGACAGCGGCGGCAGGAACTACGGCAGTTGGAACAGCGGCGGCAATGAGCGCACCGCAGATACTTGCTTTTGCGGCGGCGATTCTTGCGGCGGGCGTGGCGATTCTTGCAATATGCGTAGGTGTAGCCTTGCTTGTACAATCCGCTATTGCCCTTGCAAATGCGGGTTGGGGCGCAGTAGCCGCATTAGCGGGGCTTGTCGTTATCGTGGTAGGTTTTGCGGTGGGAATGGCTTTCCTCGCTCCAATGCTGACGGCGGGTGCTGTCGGTATGCTCGCTCTCGGCGCGTCTGTCTTAATGGTCGGCGCGGGATTTGCACTTCTTGGAGCGGGTGCATTAATGGTGGCACAAGGGTTAAGCCTTATATCTGCAACGCTCCCTGTGCTTACATTATACGGCGGTAGTGGAGCGTTAGCGATAGCCCAATTAGACGCAGGATTACTTGTCTTTGCGGCGGGCGCAGTAGTAGCAGGGGCGTCGGCTCTTGTTCTTGCGGCGGGTTTAGTTCCGTTAGTGGCTGAAATCGTTATTTTGGCGGCTTCAACGGCTTTATTTGCGGTATCAATGTTATTAATTACGGTATCTATGGCGGCGATAACTGCTATGATGTCGGGATTTGTGAGTGCGTTATCCGCATTGCCTGTACTGCTTATGGCTCTTGTTCCGCAAATAACAGCCTTTGGATTGATTATGACACCGTTAGTTGCAATTATGGCGGCGGTTCTTATCCCGTTTACGGCTTTTACTGCCCTTGTTGCGATACTTACAGTCTCGTTTACGGTTTTGGCGGTTACTTCCGCTCTTGTTGTGGTTACTTTCAGCGCGATTTCCGCGTTACTTGCGGGAATGGTCTTGTTATTAACTGCTATAAACGTATTATTGTTACTTACGAGTGCGACATTTGCGGTAGTTTCGGGAAGTTCTGCGGTATTCGCATTGTCTTTAGTTCCGCTTGTAGCGTCTTTGACAATGGCGGTCGTTCCCTTAACGGCGTTTACGGCATTAATCACGGTATTGGCAGTGTCGTTTACATTGTTAGCCGTAACATCATTAGTAACAGTGGTCGCGTTTGCGGGAATAACGGCGATACTGTCTATTATGGCGGTGCTTATTACTGCCCTTATCGGTCAGCTTACTGTTTTAAGTGCGTTATTCGTTGTGATTTCAGCAAGTTCGTTATTACTTACAGCTTCTTTAATTCCGTTAATAGCGACATTTACAGCCTTAACCGTTCCGACGTTGTTACTTACGGCGAGCATGATTCCTTTAACTGCGTTGTTTGCTGTTCTTGCAGTTTCAGCCCTTACGTTTACCGCTTCTATGACGGCATTAACGCTTGTAATAAGTGTGGTTAATGGATTAATGGCTCTGTTGACTGCAACAATGGCAATTATGCCTATATTGCTACTGACAAGTACGGTATTAGTCGCTCAATTGGCGGTAATGTTTACACTTCTCGCAGGAACAACGGCGATATTAGCACCGTTAATGCTTGCTTTTACGGCGACATTAGTTCCTTTATCGGTGGCTATGCTTGCCTTAACTGTGCCGACAGTGGCGTTTACAGCGACTATGACGGCATTAATGGCGGTATTCGCTATCTTGTCACCGTTAGCAATAATGTTCTCGGCGGCAATGATGATTTTAAGCCCTTGTTTCGATTTATTGAGTGAAACAGTACCGAAATTCTCTGAGGCTTTAAGTCCGTTAGCGGAAAAGTTCACAAAAATGATAATACCTACGGGGCTTTTAGTGGCGGCTTTAGTTCCGCTTTCCGCTGAATTTGCCGTTCTTTCGGCTACGTCGTTAGCCTTACTTGTGGCAACATCAGGACTTGTCGTCACAACGACGGCATTATCGGTGATATTTATGCAAATGACGGTTGTGTCGCTTGCTTTAGTTGCTTCGTTCGTTATGTTAGGGGAACACGCCCAAACATTGGCGACGGGACTTTTACCGTTGACTGCTTCGTTAACTGCAATGTCGATACCGTTGACTTTAACAGCAACAAAGTTTGTTATCTTTGCAAAATCGCTTATGGTTGCACTTGCTTCGGCGTTGATGATGAATTTAGCATTTGCAACAATGGTTAAATCACTCGGATTAATTACTGTGTTGTTAGTAGCCTTGTTAGTAGCACTGCGGAATATTGCAAATACTTTTAAAGTTGCTTCAACCGCTCCCGATACTTTTAATGTTGCTATTAAAAATATGGTAACAAATGCGACGACGAGTACAAAAATGCTTGTTCAAGTTCTGAGGGCGTTTTCGGCAAGTTCACATTCTATTATCACGGGAATATCCAACGATATTACTAATATCGTAAATAAGAATATTGCGGATGTTGTCAAAAAGGTTACAGACTTACCGAAAAAAATGAGCGACGGTATAAAGAGTTCGGGCAAGAGTTTAGCTAATGCTCTTGTCGAGGTATGGACGAACGCTGTTAAGGCTTCAATTGCTCCCGTTAATAAGGTTATTGACGGCGCAAATTGGATAATGAAACAGTTTGGTTCAGACAAACGCGTTGCGTCATGGCAACCTTACGCAAAGGGAACAGACGGACATAAAGGTGGCAATGCTCTTGTCAATGACGGCAGAGGTGCAGAATTAGTCCAAATGCCGAACGGAAATACCTTTATTCCGAGAGGTCGAAATGTCTTTCTTCCGAACGCGCCTAAAGGAATGAAAGTATTACCCGCAGAACAAACCGCAAGACTTATGGGTAAGAAATCACCTACATTCCGTTACGCTGACGGTACGGGCGACTTTGATATATGGGAATATATTGATAATCCGCAAGGCTTAGTCGGCAAAATCAGAGACGGCGTTTCTTACGACAATACAAGCGGTTTAGGCACTTATATTGCAAAAGGAATGGTAACAACGGTTACGGGCGAAATGTCCGCATGGGTCAAAAAAATGTTTGACGAGTTTGGAGCAATGAGCATAGCAAACTATGTGGCTTCAAAGGGCGTTGAACAATGGCGGTCAACTGTTATTCGTGCCTTAAAAATGGAAGGACAATACAGTGAAGCAAATGTAAAGAGAACACTTTACCAAATGCAGACCGAAAGCGGTGGAAACCCGAGAGCAATCAACCTTTGGGATAGTAACGCCAAAAAAGGCATACCGTCAAAAGGCTTAATGCAAGTTATTGACCCGACATTCAAGCAATACGCAAGAGCAGGATTCGACAAGAATATTTATGACCCGTTAAGTAATATTTTAGCTTCTATTCGTTACGCCGTAGCCCGTTACGGTTCGCTTGCAAGAGCGTATCAAGGACACGGTTATGCAAACGGAGGAATCGCACGGAAACCGAGTGTTTTCGGCGAGGACGGCGCGGAAATGGCTATACCGTTATCCGCAAGCAAAAGAGAACGGGGAATCAATCTTTGGACGAAAACGGGTGAGATGTTGGGTATGTCAACATACACACCTGAAAATAGTTCTTATCCGTCAAGTTCCAAAACGAACAATACCGAAAATAACACCTATTCACCCGTGTTTAATCTTACAATCAACGGCAGTGACGGCGACGATAGAACCATGTACCGTAAATTTAAACGTTGGTTTGATGAAGCAATGGAAGAAATGTTCACAAGCATGGATAATAAGAGTCCGAAATTAAGGGAGGTATAAACAAATGGCATTAATTAACAATTTATATGTAACGGTTACAGATGAAGAAGTTGCTTATGACATTGATAGTACCTCTCACCCCGTTGAAAAGGGAATCCCGATAACAGATACAATTCGACGTAAACCTATCGGCGTATCGTTATCGGGATATATCGTTGATGTTAATAACATAAAGGCAGAGACGATAATTAAGACGTTGCGGACAATGGAGACAAGTGGCTCTCTCATTAAATATGTCGGTAGCGAAATAGTCAGCAATCAGCAAATTCAAAGTTTCAAGGTCAGTCGCTCCAATGAAGTATGGGGCGGCTGTACTTTTACTATGGAATTGCAGGAAGTCCGAATCGCCAAAAGTTCATATACCGCGCCGAAAAAGACACAAACGACGACAAATACACAAAAAAAAGAAACCGTAATCAAAGTCGGTTCAATAGTCGTTTTTAAGGGCGGTAATGTATATGTATCGTCGGACGCAAAAAAGGCGGCGACAAAACGTGGGCGTAGCACTTGCAAAGTAACGATTATAAGTACAAAATCGTGGTCGGTTCATCAGTATCACCTTATATCGACAGACGGCGGTAAAGTGTACGGTTGGGTTGATAAATCCAATATTGAGGGCGCAACGACAAATAGCAAAACAGCGACAAAAACGAACAGCGGAACACAGCAAGTCAATTCAACGAGCGGTAATGCGGTATACCATACGGTCAAAAAAGGCGATACCGTATGGGCGTTAGTCAATAAGAGTTACAAGAGTTTAGGTAAGTCCTGTCAGTGGGTTATCGACAATAATCCTAAAGCGTTCAGCAGAAAGGGCGACCCTACGACATTACAAATCGGTGCTAAACTGCTTGTCGGATATATGAGTTAAGAGGTGAAAGGCATTGAAAGATTATATCGAAATCAATAAAGAGTTGATTCCTTACACCTTTGACATTTCACTTGCAGATGAAATTTTCACCCTCGAAATAAAATATAATACAACCGTAGATTTATTTACAGTCGGATTATATAAAGAGGGCGAATTGATATGTGCGGGTGAGCCGATTATTTACGGTCAACCTTTATTTGGTGACTTGTTTATAAACGGCAAATATCCCGAATTGACGATTATCCCGCTTGACGAGAGCGAAAATGCAAACGCCGTTACTTATGATAATCTCAATGATACGGTATATCTTGTAGTTGATAATGGGGAGTGATTAAGTTGGCTAATAGGTCAAAAGTTGTATCAATGCAAGGAAAGGAACACACACGTTCACGACTTGTTACAGCAATGCAGGGGTGGCAGGATAGCCTTAAAGCCTACGATACAAAACCGAATGGAGTTTTTGGCAGTCTTGCAGAAGTTAAATGCGGAAACGTAACTATTAAATCTTCTGATTTAGATTTAGAGTTTACGGTCAATTTTGACGACGATATGGAAGCAAACGAAACGGAAATAATCGTCTACAACCTCTCAGCAGACACTATAAGCAAATTAAAGCGTCATTCCTCTATATCAATTACAGCGGGATATACAGGCGATACAGGCGTTATTTTTAACGGTTTTATCGACAGAGTAAGAACCAAATACGACGGTGCGGACAAAATCACAACAATTAAGTGCTTTGATGATATCAAAGACCATACGATAACAAGTACATCTTATGCAAAAGGCACAAAGGCAAGTTACATCCTTAGACAATTGCTCAATAAAACAGGATTGCCGATAGCCGTTTTTAAGGTACGGCGCGACCATACATACGACAGCGAACAAACCGTTGAGGGCGATTTAATGGAAAACATTAAAAAGTATTCCGAGGTTTGCGGTATTTCAACTTATATTAATAAGGGAAAGATATACAGCCGATACATTAAAGACGGTGACAATATCTCATTTACCGTTAAAGAAGATACGGGAATGATAGGCTCTCCTGAAGAATTCGAGGAAGAACAAACCGCCGAGGACTACAAAGAAACCGTAACGGGGTATAAAGTAACAATGTTGCTCCAACACAGAATGACGACGGCGGCTATAATAAATCTATCAAGTCTTGTTGCAAACGGTAAATATAGGGTACGAAAAGGTAAACACACCTTTAATAACAGCGAATCAACAACCGAAATTGAGGTGATTTAATGGGATATAACAAATTTTTTGACAATCAAATCGAAAAAAAGCTACTTGACTTAAATACTGCTTACATTGCAAAGGTCATTAACACAAATGGAAGCACAGCAAAAGTTCAGCCGTTAGGCAAGATAAAACAGTACGGCGAGGACGCACAAAATCAAGCGGTCGTATCGAACGTTCCCATTATTTATAGTGCAAGATTTAAAATTGCAAAACAAACGGTTGAAATCGACGGAACAGAATACGATTTAGCCACTCTAAAACCTATCGGAGCGGGCGATATTGTTATTTGTGTTTGTTGTGACCGCGATATATCGCAAGCGATAAAAGGTAAAAATACCGTTCCTACAATCGGACATCATTCAAAGTCTGATAGTGTGATAGTAGGCATTATTTAGGAGGTTTGCCAATGCAAGGTTTTATGTTGGATAGCAACGGTGATGTTGTTATCCAAAACGGGCAAATTCAAATGATAAACGGCGATGAATTGTTAAGACAGACCGTACAATCAATATTAGGAACAAACAAAGGGGAATGGTTCTTAAACATTGACGAGGGTATCACATTTAGCAATTTGTTGGGAAAAGAAAAAAACGAGGAACTTATAAGAAATGAAATATTGCAAGGGCTGTTACAAGTTGACAGCTCTTTTTATATTGACACATTTTCTTATGAGGTTGTCGGACGAAAACTGAAAATAAACTTTGTTGCAAAAAATAGCAACAACGAAACGGTAAAGGGGGTTCAAGAATGGGATTAACGGAATTAGGGCTATCGAGAAGAACCTACGAGGATATCATATCCGACAAAATCGACAAAGCGATACAATTGTTCGGTGACGATATCGACACGAGCGAACAAACGCCGTTAGGTAAATTCATACGAATTAACGCATACGACCAAGCAAACGCGGAGGAAGAAATCGAAGCGTTATATTATTCTATTTTTCCGCATACTGCGACGGGCGCAAGTCTTGACCGTCTTTGCCCGTTTGTCGGCATAACGAGATTACCCGCAACCCCCGCGAGGTATTCCGTGAAACTTACAGGCACAGCGGGAACGGAAATTCCGCTCGGTTTTCTCGTAAGTACAGAAAGTGAAATAACGTACTATAACATCAATTCGGCAACAATCGGCGAAAGTGGAACTGCTACAATCACGGTTGAATGTGAAACGGCGGGAATTATCGGTAATGTAACCGCTTCTGAAATTAATACTATCGTTAATCCTATTTCAGACGTTGAGATAGACACGGTAACGGTTATTAATTTAGGCACTGATGTTGAATCGGACGTATCGCTCAGAACGCGTTTTGAGCAAGCGAGTACAGGAATGGGAAGTTGCAACGAAAGCGCGATAAGAGCGTCACTGTTGAGAGTAACAGGCGTTACGAGTGCAAGCGTTATTGTGAATGATACGGACGAAACAGACTCTGGTGGCAGACCTCCGCATAGTTTTGAATGTTATGTTGCGGGCGGTGCAAACCGAAATCAAGAGATAGCACAAGCTATTTTCGACAAAAAGCCGATAGGCATAAGAACGCACGGAACAGAAAGCGTAGATATCGTTGACGAATCGGGCGTAACACGAACGATAAAATTCTCTCACGTTCAAGGTATTCAGATTTATGTTAAAGCAACAATCTACACAGATACGAAATTTGAGGGAACGGACGGTATGGCACAGATTAAGAGCAATATCAAAGATAAGATTGATAATCTTTCGGTTGGTAGTAATGTTATCCGTTCGTCTCTGTATGATTGCATACACGCAGTAACGGGTGTTGTAGACGTTAGCTATTTAGCACTGTCAACGAACGGAACGACATGGAGTGAGAGCAATATAACGATATCCCCGTATCAGAAACCATATTGCAACACCGTAACAGTGAGCGAGGGAACATGATATGAACACTTATAACGCGGATAATCATGTTAAAAATTTACCCGACTGTTACAAAAAGACCGCTGACAGCAACAACGCAAAAATCCTTGAAATTGAAAAAAACGAAATGACGAAAATTCGTACAATGCTTAATCAAGTCGAGGATATTTTAACGTTGTCAAAAGCGACAGGAAAAACACTTGATATGTACGGTATACGAGTAGGGCAACCGAGAGGACTTACATCTGACGACCAATACAGGATATTAATTCTCGCTAAAATCATGCGAAATCTTAGCAACGGAAGTATACCGAGCATTATTGATTGTTTGAGTAAAACATTCAGTTGTGAAAAATCAGACATTCAATTAACCGAGTCGGCAACCGAATGTAAAATCGACATTGCTTCTTTGCCTTTGTCTGTTATCAACAAAGCGGGATTTACGACCTCACAAGTTACAGCGATTATCAAATCTCTTTTACCCGTTGGACTGACGGTTGAAAGTTTGATATATGAGGGAACATTTGAGTTTGCAAGCGGAGAGGGAGAAACCGACAACGATAAAGGATTTTGCGACGTTGAGGGTGGCACTATCGGCGGTTATCTCGGATTTTTACAGGGCGACGAAAACGAGCCTATTTTACCGATTTAAGGAGGATAATATATGTCACGAAATTGGACTGACCCTATGCAATGGGATAATACGGGCGTTGAACCGTCAAGTTCCTTAAAGCAAAACGGTTTTACGGGAGGTCAAAAACCGCCCGCAACTGTATTTAATTATCTTTTCAATAAAATAAAAACGTGGGTCACAGAATTACAAGGTGCGGTTGATGATGTTGAATCAACAAAAACAGGCAAAAACCTTGCGGGAAAAACGGTATCACCTGACGGAAGTAGCGTAACGGCGGGTGACGGAGCGGAAATATTCAACGATTACAGAACGCGAACGCAAGAGGGATTAATCAAATCGGGAAACATTGCAAGCGGTTCATATTCACACGCCGAGGGCAAGGGAACGACCGCAAGCGGTGTTAGCGCACACGCCGAGGGTGCGCAGACGAACGCAACGGGCATTAATTCCCATGCAGAGGGAGGCGGTACATTCGCAAGCGGAAATTCTGCACATACGGAGGGAATGTTTACGCAGGCAAACGGTGTTAGTGCACACGCCGAGGGAGGTAGTACAACCGCAAGCGGAGCGGGTTCACATGCAGAGGGCGCGAGTACAACGGCACAGGGAGGTGCTTCTCACGCGGAGGGAATCAATACAACTGCGATTGGCGATTATTCGCATACGGAGGGCAAAAGCTCCAATTCAGCAAGTTCGGATTACACAAACGAAACAGCGAACAACACCATTATTACAGCATGGAACACTAATAAATTCACTCTTGCAAAAGGCGTGGCATCACACGCCGAGGGTAAGGACTGCTTGGCTTTGGGGGACAATTCACACGCCGAGGGAAATCAGACTACAGCAAGCGGTGAGGACTCCCACGCAGAGGGGTCGGGAAGTACAGCAAGCGGTGAGGACTCCCACGCAGAGGGGTCGGGAAGTACAGCAAGCGGTGTGAGTTCACATGCAGAGGGTGCGTCCATGGCAAGGGGTGATTACTCTCATTCCGAGGGCGTTCAATGTACAGCAATCGGTGTGTCGGCGCATGTTGAGGGGGCAAGCGACAATCAGGCAAGTTCGGAATACACAGCGGAAACAGCAAATGACTCTATTATATCTGATTGGGGCACAGAGAATTTTACGCTTGCAAAAGGAGCAGCTTCTCACGCCGAGGGTCTAAACGTCTTAGCTTTAGGTGACATCTCCCACGCGGAGGGCAATTACACAATCGCAAGCGGAAATTTCAGCCACGCAGAGGGAAATGTTGCAAAAGCGAAAGGGCAGGCTTCGCATGCCGAGGGACAGGTTACACAAGCTAACGGAATCGCTTCCCACGCGGGAGGACATCATACCGTTGCGGGGAACTATCAGTTTGTCACGGGAAAGTACAATACTGCTTATGACGGTGTGCCGAGTCAAGCCGACCAATCGGCTAATTCAACTCTTTTTATTATCGGCAACGGAATTCAAAATGCAACGTCTAATGCATTTCGAGTAACCGCAGACGGTCAATGTCGCGGAACTAAGGCGTTTATCGGTTCGGGTGCTGACTTTGCGGAATATTTCGAGTGGGAGGACGGAAATCCGAACAACGAGGACAGACGCGGAAAATTTGTTACTCTCAACGGTGAGAAAATCAAACTTGCAAACGACGGAGATTATATTCTCGGTATTGTATCGGCAACGGGAGCATTTATCGGTAATTCTCAAAGTGAAGAATGGCAAGGTAAATATTTAAAAGATGTTTACGGTGATTGGCTTACTCAAACAATAGAAGTTCCTGAAAGCACGGACGCAGATACGGGCGAGGTAGTTCCCGCTCATACCGTTACGCAATATGTTGTAAATCCCGATTTTAACCCGTCAGAGGAATATGTTTCCCGTGAGTTCAGAAAAGAGTGGTCGCCCGTTGGTATGCTCGGACAGATAACACTTGTAGACGACGGCACTTGTGTTGTAAACGGCTATTGTAAGCCGTCCGCAAACGGAGTAGGCACTTCCGCAGATAACGGATATAGGGTTTTGAGTAGAATTGATAACTCGCACGTCAAAGTGCTTGTTAAATAAATTAAAGGAGCGTTACACATGAAGAACATCAAGCAAAGTTACAATGAAAGGCAAAATCCACCTACGGAAAGGGGGATTGACTGATGTATTATTACGCTTATTATGATACAACGACGTATATTGTACAGGGTGTTTATGCACTTCCTACGGAGATAACAACTGCGGGATATGTTGCTATTACACAAGAACAGTATAATAACGGCGATTTGGAAGGTAAAATTTATAATCCCGATACAAATACGTTTGAGACACCGCGCGAGTGGGTTTGTAATTCCGACCAAGTGCAGTACACCGATACGGGCAATATGAACCTGACCGAAAAGCTTAATGCGATTGATACAAGCATTGCAAACATTCAGCTTCAAGGGGGTGAGGACGGCGCAAGTGCTTACGAAATAGCGGTTGCTAACGGGTTTGAGGGAACAGAAATACAGTGGCTTGCTTCTCTTGTCGGTGCTACGGGCGCACAAGGCGAAAAAGGTGATACAGGCGAACAGGGCGCAAAAGGTGATAAAGGCGATAAGGGCGATACAGGCGCACAAGGTATACAGGGCGAAAGAGGATTGCAAGGCGAACAAGGTATACAAGGTGAAAAGGGCGAAAAAGGAGACAAGGGCGATACGGGTGCAACGGGCGCGAACGGAACAGACGGCATAAACGGAGCGAACGGCGCGGACGGTAAAAGTGCTTATCAAGTAGCCCTTGACAACGGCTTTGTTGGTTCTCAAACGGAATGGCTTGCAAGTCTTAAAGGTGATAAGGGCGACAAAGGCGAAGCGGGCGAAAGCGGAACGAGTGCAAGCATAACCGCAGATGAAGTCTTGACAAAGATTAAAACTGTTGACGGCACAAACAGCGGTCTTGACGCAGATACTCTTGACGGAGTACACGCGAGCGGTTTTGCTACGGCTACTCATACTCACGCAGAATACGCCACAGAAACCGATTTAAACGGTAAAGCGGATATTAACCATACTCACGCAGAATATGCAACTACAACCGCTTTAGAGGGCAAAGCAGACATCAATCATACACATAGTGAATATGCAACAGTAACAGCCCTTAATGGGAAGGCTGACGCTTCACATTCACACAGCAATGCCACAGCTTCCGCAAACGGCTTTATGAGCAATAGCGATAAATCTAAACTTGATGGCGTGGAAACAGGGGCTAATAAAACGGTTGTTGATACTTCCCTTTCAAGTACAAGTACAAATCCCGTTCAAAACAAAGTGATTAATTCCGCATTAGCAGGAAAAGCGGCTACAAGTCATACACATACACTTGATAATGTTTCAGAAACAACATCAAAGAAAATTATGACAGCGATAGAAAGAACAAAGTTAAACGGAATTGCCACAGGTGCAAATAACTATGTTCACCCGACTTCACACCCTGCAACAATGATTACAGGGCTTGCAACAGTTGCTACAAGCGGAAGTTATGATGATTTATCAGACAAGCCTACAAGTATGACACCGACAGCACATACTCACGAACAAAGCGATATTACAGGACTTGCAACGGCATTAAGTAATAAGGCTGATACTTCACATGCTCACTCAACAAGTGATGTCACAGGTCTTGATACGGCTTTGAGCGGTAAGGCTTCCGCAAGTCACACACATTCACTTGATGATATTTCAGAAACAACCGACAAAAAGATTATGACGGCTGATGAAAGAACAAAGTTAAGTGGAATTGCGACAGGAGCAAATAAATATACTCACCCGTCATACACAGCCAAATCATCAGGCTTGTATAAGGTAGCCGTTGACAGTACAGGACATATTAGCGGAACAACAGCCGTAGCAAAAGCAGACATTACAGCGTTGGGTATTCCGTCAACGAATACAACCTATGACAATGCTACAACAAGCACAGCGGGTCTTATGAGTACAGCAGATAAGACAAAATTAAACGGAATTGCAACGGGAGCAAACAAAACAACCGTTGATACTGTATTAAGTTCAACAAGCACTAATCCCGTACAAAATAAGGTTATCAATACAGCTCTCGCAGGAAAAGCAAGCACAAGTCACAATCACAATTCCGCTTATATTGCCAAATCATTGCAAATGACAGCGGACGACGGCGACGTTTATGTGATTTGGAGTAATCAAGATGTTGTTGCAAAAATCAGAGCATTGTCAGCAGGTATGTACACCGCTTATGCAAAAGCAGGAACAACAAACAATCCAAAAACTACAGAGGGTTGGCGTTTTCTTGTACATAAAACAACTAATGCGGTTGGTTGGGTACAGGCTTTCGGTTCTTCGGGTTCAATGTTTTTAGGAACTGTTGATAGTGACGGTTGGAAAGGTTGGAAGTGCATTTTTGACGCTGACCCTACACCACTTTGGACAGGAAAATTGTATATGGCGGGTACTGATAGTACACCGCAGACAGTTACACCGTCAAAGAAATTGTCAGAATGTCGTAACGGTTGGCTTTTGCTTTGGAGTGATTACGACCCTGATACATCAACAGCGAATGACGCAGACTTTGCAACTACGATAATTCCAAAGAGCAACGCAACAGGAGGAAATTGGAACGGTAAATCTTTCTTGTGTGATATTCCGAGATATATCGGTAGTAATGTTAATGATGTTGACACAGAACGTCGCATTATGAAAATTCTTTACATTTACGATAATTATATCAAAGGAAGCCCTAACAACAATAAAGACGATAGAAACGATGTTGTATTGCGTGCTGTTTATGAAATTTAAACAAGGAGGACGGCAATGTGACAAACGAAGATATCGCTGTTAAATTGGAGAATCACGAACAGGAAATCAAAAGCCTTAAACATCGTATGACCGAACGAGAGGAACGCGAAAAGACATTATCTGACTTAACAACGTCCGTTAGAACCCTCGCGCTGAACATGGAGTACATGGCGAAAGAACAGCAAAAACAAGGCGAACGTCTTGAAAAGTTGGAACACGCTCCCGCTGACGATTTTAAATATTACAAACGTTTAATTATCGGCTGTATCTTAACAACTATCGTCGGCGCGGGAATCGGTGCGGTTCTTGCGATTATTTTTAAATAATAAGGGAGGTCTTATTTATGGAAAACAAGAAAATATCAACGGAAACGATAATCAGGACTATTATTCTGATTATTACGCTTATCAATCAGACGCTTACAATGCTCGGTAAGAATCCGCTTCCCTTTGCAGAGGAAGATATATATACGGTACTTACGACCGTGGCAACGATAGCGGCGACTTTGTGGGCTTGGTGGAAAAACAACTCGTTCACTAAGGAAGCAATTACAGCAGACGAGTATATGAAAGAGTTGAAAGATACAAACAATAAGTAATTTGAATTTTCTGAAAGTTCGTTGACTTATAAATGTTATAGTGATATAATATTTATAGAATACGGAATAATTTTTCCGATAAAATGGGGGTGGTTTGAATGTCAACACGCGTATATATCGGTGTTGGTCATTAGCAAGGTGGAAGTGATAGCGGGACAGTCGGTAACGGTTTCCTCGAAAAAAATTTCAACCTTGACATTTCAAAGGCTTGTTACGATTACCTTTTAAAAAGGGGCGTACAAGCAAAAATCAGCCGTACAAGTGACATTGATAAAACGATTAATTCAAAAGTGCGGGAAGCTAACGCTTTCGGTGCTGATTTAGTCGTGGAAATCCACTGTAACAGTGGCGGTGGCGACGGTGCGGAAGTGTTTTACAGTCGCGTAGGCGGTAAATCAAAAACGCTTGCACAAAACATACTTAACGAAATCTGTAAACTCGGTCAGCAGAGCAGAGGAGTCAAGACGAAAATCGGTTCAAGCGGACGTGACTATTTCGGAATGATAAGAGACACGAACGCTCCCGCCGTTCTTGTCGAGTGTGCGTTCCTCGATACAAAGGATGTACATCTTATTGATACACCCGCTGAAAGGGTCAAAATGGGCGAATCGATAGCAAGGGGAATATTACTCACCCTCGGCATAAAAGACGCTCAAACGAACGCACAGACGATGACAGACACAAATAAACCGTCCTCTACTTCTTCGACATCATTCAAAGTCAAAATTCTTGACGATTGTCTGAACATTCGGAGAGGTGCAGGAACATCATACGCCGTTGTCGGGCAAATCAAAGACCACGGCGTTTATACTATCGTTGAAGTAAAGGGAACATTCGGCAAATCAGGCTCTTGGGGAAAGTTAAAGAGTGGTGCGGGGTACATATCTCTTTATTCAGGATATGTTAAAAAGGTTTAACGCCTAAAAAAATTGGGGTAGCTTTAATCGGCTACCCCTTATTTTTTTTGCCTATTTTTATTCTTCAACCTCGGTCAATTGCCATTTTAAATCGAATTTCATTTTTGCAAGTTCTTCGATTTCTGCTTTTTTGTTTCGGATAATCTCTTTGACTTCATATTCTGTTTTTGGAATATTTGGCTTTTTGCCTTGCTCGAATTGTAGTAGATATTGCATACCCTTGTTTACATCTTTTTCTTTTTGTTCAATTTCAGCGTCGATACCCTTAATCGCCCATTGGATAAGTTCTTGTTCTTTCATTTTTCAATCACCCTTTTTTATTTTGCCATTGCTCAAACTCTTTGTAAACTTTCTTGTTGTAATAAACATCTGATAGGAAGTATTCGGGATGTTCTTTTAAAAACTTCTCAATCTCTGCGAATTTGGTCGCTCCAAAAGATTTTTTGATTGTTTCATAATCTTGTAAAATACTCATTTTATATTACCCCCTTACATTATTATACCACTATTGACGTATAAATAAACATATAATGCAAAAATCAAATTACGCTATATTGTTTACAATCTGTTCATATTTGAGCCAATTGTTAATAGTTTGTTCATTGATTATATACTGCATAAGGTGTATAATATAGACACAGAAACAAAGAAAGAGGTAATCAAAAATGACAGAAAGAACACTTGACACAAGCAAATATCTTTATCATTTCGTCGGTGGCGAATTTAACGGTAAGATGTGGCACTATGCCGCACTTGAAGCAAGAAACCTTATTAAAGGTTATAGCGACGATTTAAGCGAACAGAGAGCAAAAGGCGTGCTTTGTCACCGTGCAGAGCTTGACAATCAGCCTTTAATCGACGGTTATTTAACGCCTATGTACGACGGCAAAAGATACAATATCAACGGCGTATTAAAATATGACTTTGAGTGTACCGAAGTAGAAAAGGCGAATAGAGAGCCGATAACGGTTATTAGATACGAAACGCAAGAAGTTTATAATATGTACGATTAATTAAAAGGGGCTTCACAGCCCTTACAATGCGCCAAAACAAAACATTATAGAAAGGTATGATAAATATGTCAGACAAATGTGTAGAGTATGTAGAACAGGCAAGAAAAGACGGTAGAGAGATATTGAGCAAACATGCAAACGGGCTTGACTATATCTTTATCAAAGAGCGTGACGGGTGGTACAGCATAATTAATGTAACAGGCGGTGTATACAGACCGATAATACAGGCGAAAGACCTTGCACACGCCGAATCTTATATAGCATTTATAGAGCCGTTACCTGTCGGGGTGAAAATATTAAACTATGAACTATGAAACATTTATTGACATACGGGGCAAATTAAGCCCCGTATGTTTTGGGAATAAAAAAATTGATGATTAATTTATAACACGCCGAAATGTTTACAATCTATTCATAAATTATGATGTTTATTTACAAATTGTTCATGAAATTATCTAACAAAAGGCGTATAATAAAGTTACAAGGTTGAGAGAATCGACCGAACAAAAAGAAAGAGGTAATTAAAAAATGACAACAATTAAAATATTTAACCATTGGAGAGAATTGGTTTTAGAAACCACGGACGAGACTTTTGAAAAGGACATAAAAGATAACGACTTAGACCTCTATTTTGTTTGCACAGTCGAGTATGACAACGACGACATCGGCTATGACTCATTTTGCAGTACAAGTCAAAGAAAAATAACAACGATAAACGGAAGAACAATATACGCGGAGTATACTATTTCTGCGGAATATAAAATCGACACAAAGGAAATATTGGAGGCTTTAATTGAGGATTTTAGGACAAAAAAACAACCCGAAGAATTGAGAAAGAGGGATTACAAATACAGACAATATTTAAGACAAACCTCACAGCCCACGAATAAGCACTTAAAGCCCGTAAATATAACTATTCCAACAGAATTAATGGATGAATAACACAAAATAAAGAAAGGTAATAAGTAGGTATTTAAAATGGCAAATAACTTAATGCAAATGGTAGAAAACGAACAGACAAGCGAATTTTATCCGACCCCCGAAAGCCTTGTAGAAAAGATGTTAGACGGTGTTGATTTTGATTATATTGAAACGATATTAGAGCCGTCAGCGGGTAAGGGCGATATTTTAAGGGTTCTTGCAAAAAAAGAGAATCACGGCAGATTCAACAACCGAGATTTAGATGTCGATTGCATAGAAATTGACCCGAATTTACGGCAAATTCTCAAATACAATTTTGGGGAGAGAAAATCTGTCTTACATTACGAACACCAAAGGATAAAAGATAAATATAAATATATCAGACGCTTATATATGGAAGATTGGACTTATTACAGTGACGAGTTAAACAAATATATACCAGTACCGACTGATGATATGAATAGATTAGAAGAAATCGAGACGGAGTATAAATGTTTCTTCGGCAACGGTATTCATATAGTACACGACGATTTTTTGACTTATGAACCGTTCAAGACATACGACCTCATTATTATGAATCCCCCATTTTCTGACGGCGATAAGCACCTCTTAAAAGCCCTTAAAATTCAAAAAAACGGCGGTAATATAATTTGTCTACTTAACGCCGAAACGCTTAAAAATCCCTACACAGAGACAAGGAAAGAGTTATTAAGACAGCTTAATGAATATAACGCACAAGTTGAATACATCAAAAATGCTTTTGTATCAGCGGAACGTAAAACGGACGTTGAAATTGCATTAATCAAAGTTGCTATCGAAAAGGTACAAGAAGAGAGCGACATTTACGAACGGTTCAGCAAGGCGTCAGAGGTTGACGATTTTCAGCCCGACGTTACAGAATTGGAAATTACGAATTTTATCAAAGCGACAGTAAATAGATTTAATATCGAGGTTAAGTCGGGCATTGAATTAATACGACAGTACAGAGCGTTATTGCCCCATATGCAAAATTCGTTTGATGTGGATGATAAGTACAAATCACCGATTTTAAGACTTACCGATAACACTGATAGAGGTTATGACAGTGTATCAATTAATGACTACTTAAAAAAGGTACGCCTTAAATATTGGAGAGCGTTATTATCAAATCCGAAATTTGTCGGCAAGCTTACAAGCAAATTGCAAGAAGAATACCGCGAAAAGGTTGCCAAACTTGCAGACTATGATTTTACTGAATTTAACATTTACACCTTGTCAACCGAGATGAACGCGCAAATTAAAACAAGTATTGAAGATGAAATTATAGCAATGTTCGACCGATTGACAGAGGAACACAGTTGGTATCCCGAAACAAAGAATAATAGACACTACTATGACGGTTGGGCGACGAATAAGGCGCATAAAATCGGAAAAAAAGTAATTATACCGTGCTATGGTATTTTTAGTAGTTGGAGTGGCAAGCCCGAAGTATATAAAGCGCGTGGATGTTTAGAAGATATAGAAAGAATTTTAAATTTCCTTGACGGTGGCATGACAAGAGATATAAACCTTTGGGATATGCTCAAAGTCAATTTTGAAACGGGCACGACAAAAAATATTCAGTTAAAATATTTTAAGGCAACGTTTTACAAAAAAGGCACAGTACATTTAACTTTTACTTGCCCCGAATTGATAGAGCGGTTTAACATTTACGCCGCACAAAACAAAGCGTGGTTGCCACCGTGCTACGGCAGAAAGACATACAAGGATATGACCAACGACGAAAAGGCGGTTGTTGATAGTTTTCAGGGCGAGGAAGCCTATAACGATGTCATGACGAAATCAAATTACTACTTAGCCCCCGTAACGAATAGTCAATTACTTATGCTGAATGATTGATTATATTTAAGTTGAGCCGAATTGTTTACAATTTATTCATAAAGTACACCTTTTGTTTACAATTTGTTCATGAAATTGTGTAGCAAAAGGTGTATAATAAAATCACAAGGTTGAAAGAAACAACCAAACAAAAAGAAAGAGGTAAATGAAAATGTTAATCGAAAGAGCATTATTAAACGATGAAATGGAACAGGTCGGAGTATACTTTTTTGACAGCGAAAGCGAGAGGGAGATATACGATATCAATGGTAATTTAGTTAATTATGCAGAACTTTCCTCGTCAAAAGCGAACTATGTTGATAATCTTATTGACAGTTTTGACGAGGGTAGCAATCAAATAAAAGACGGTTACGAAGTATCAGGTTGTATAGGCTTTACGACTTACACAATTAAGAGAAAAATTGAGAAAGTGGAGATGTTCAAATAATGGCAAGTTGGAAGAATATCAACATCAATTCAAATCAGATTAAGGCAGAGACTGACAGGGCATTATTAATAGCAATGCCCCACAATTCACAGTATGACGGCTATGTATTTTGGCATACTTCAAAGTTAATAAGAAGTGGCAAACATTCAGCTTCGGTGTTACTCAGTTATAATGATAATTTTACATTCAATCTAAAGAAATACGGCAAAGGAAAATATAACAGTCACGATGTAATTGACGAAACGACTATTGATGTTGAAGAATTTGAAAATGCTTTCGGTGTTATCAATGAAAATATAACCAAAAAAAAATTTAAAAAAACTTATGAAACGCACAAACCGCAGGAAATTGAAGCAAAGGAAGTAAACGCACTTGATGAACTCAAAGACGAATGAACAGCAATCGGCATTTGACAAACTTTCAAAACTTAAAGTCGGTGCGCTGTTTATGAGTATGGGGACGGGCAAGACAAAGGTTGCTCTTGACCTTATCCAAAGCAAGATACACAAAGTTGATTATGTCCTTTGGATTTGCCCTTGTTTCCTTAAAGGCGAGATTGAAGCGGAACGACAGAAATGGCACTCCGATTTACAACTTGATATTGTAGGTTGCGAGAGTATCGGAATGAGTGACCGCATTTATTTAGAAACGCTTGAAAAAATGCAAGGTAGACGGTGCTTTGTGGTGGTTGACGAAAGTTTAAAAATCAAAAACAGAGAAGCTAAACGCACCGAAAGAATATTAAAAATCGGAGGAAATGCAACTTACAAGCTGATATTAAACGGCACTCCGCTATCAAAAAATGTCCTTGACCTTTGGACGCAAATGCAGTTTTTATCCCCGAAAATCCTCAATATGAGTTACAACGAATTTAAAGACACCTACACGGAATATTATATACACGGAGAATTAAGAGGGAGAGTAAAAAAACAATATAATGTTGAACACTTAATAAGCCTTATTCGACCGTATATTTTCGATTGCAAACTTGATATTGAAGCAAAAAAATCATATCACGATACAACCTATTCAATGAGTGCAACAGAATTTGAAGAATACGAATTTATCAAAGCTGACTTTTTAAACAAGTGTTTTGATAATATGAATAATGTTGACTTTTTCGCATTGACGCAACTGTTGCAATCTCATTATTGCAGTGCAAGTGAAAAATGCCTAAAACTCAATCAGCTTATTGATGATATTGACGGCAAAGTAATTGTGTTTGTGAAATTTCTAAAAAGCATACCTGACGGAGCGTTAAAAGTTATAGGTGAAATGAACACAGAGCAAAGAGCCGAAGCAATACAACGCTTTAAGGACGGCGAAAAAGTGCTATATATCACTTACGGTTGTGGTGCATACGGTCTTAATCTACAATTCTGCAAAAACATTATATTCACTGAACATTCCTTTGATTACGCACAGCGAGAACAAGCGGAAGCAAGGATATACAGGATGGGACAGAAATATGATGTTGATTATTATAACCTTTGGTGCAATGTAGGGCTTGAACGGCTGATACAAGGAAGTCTAAACAAAAAATCAAATTTGCTTGATGAAGTAAAAAGGGAAATAGAAAAGAAAGGAGTTAAAGAGTGGGTAAAAAGTATTTAAGTCAAAATGTTTATGAAGCCACGCAGGAGCGGCTAAAATACATCTTTGATGAATTTGATAATATTCTTGTAGCGTTCAGTGGTGGCAAGGATAGCGGTATTTGTCTAAACCTCTGCTATGACTATGCCAAAGAGCATAATATGCTTGATAAGTTGGCAATGTATCACCTCGACTATGAAGCACAATATCAAATGACTACTGACTATGTAGAGGAAACATTTAAGCAGTTTAGCGACGTTAAGCGGTATTGGTTGTGCCTGCCGATTAAGGCACAATGCTGTTGTAATATGCAGGGTGCATATTGGACACCGTGGGAGCAATCAAAAAAAGATATTTGGGTGCGGAATATGCCTGAATACGATTTTGTTATAAATCAAGATAATTGCGAGTTTGAATATAACAAGCCTGATTACGAGGTGCAAGATAATTTTTGTGTATGGTACAAAAAAATCAACGGAAATAAAAGCACCATTGTAATAACTGGAATAAGGGCAAGTGAAAGCTTCACACGCTATATGAGAGCTAAAACGGATATACGCAAGTACAACAATAAAAAGTATGTACTTGAACAAGTTTGTGGCGTTTATCACGGTTTTCCTATTTACGATTGGGAAACACAAGATATATGGATATACAACGCAAAATACGAAAAGCCATACAACCGCTTGTATGACTTATATTATCAAGCAGGAATGAGCATTGAACAAATGCGAGTAGCAAGCCCCTTTAATGATTGTGCAGGAGCAACACTAAAGTATTACAAGGTGATTGACCCGAATAATTGGGGCAAAATGATAGGCAGGGTAAACGGTGTAAACTTTTTAGGATTGTACGGCGATACAACAGCTATGGGTTGGAAGTCTATCAAAAAGCCTGCACATTTCACTTGGAAAGAATATTGTTACTTTCTACTTAATACCCTTGACGAAAAAACAAAAGCACATTATCTCGAAAAACTAT
>ERZ808274.266-NODE-266-length-29394-cov-4.111865_pt1 | contig 29394 bp, 28 predicted proteins | sample MGYA00521277_ERZ808274 | MGnify/ENA primary metagenome ERZ808274 (study PRJEB31516, sample SAMN03275597) | gut metagenome | biome: mammalia-associated habitat; material: feces | host: Papio cynocephalus | place: Kenya | collected 2012-07-28 ... | reverse complement strand
TATTGGCTGCATCCTCAAGCGTATCTATAAATTGTTGAAAAATAACAGGTAGTAAGCTAGACAAAGCGACATTTATAAAAATCATTATTAATGAAACAATAATAAGAGGTAATTCGCTTTTGACATAGCTAAAACTTCTTTTAATTATTTCGCTATTTTTCATATGATGGTCGCCTTTTAGCTTTAAAATCTCATCATCCATTAAAATTACCTCCTTTCAATTTGTTTTCAAGTTCTTGAGCTTTTGCCATCTTTTGGTAAGTTGGCGAAATATTTAATAAATTTTTCGGTGTATCAAAAGCTTCAACTTCACCATTGTTTAAAACAAGGATTTTATCAAATGATGAAACGCTAGAAATGCGAGACGCTATAACAATAGTTGTTTTATTTTTTCTATATTCATTTATATTATTAAGAATATTTTCTTCCGTTTTCATATCAACAGCGCTTACAGAATCGTCAAGAATAAGTATTGGCGAGTTTTTAATATATGCTCTTGCAAGTGAAATGCGTTGTTTTTGTCCACCAGAAAGAGTTGTTCCACGCTCTCCACATGTTGTGTCGTAACCGTTCGCGAAATTAGAAATATCCTCATTGATTGCAGCAAATTTTGCGGCTTCTTTAATTCCTTCTAGAGGTAAAGAATCATCCGAAAATGAAATATTAGTTTTTATATCATCAGAAAATAAGAAATTATCCTGAGGAGCATAGGCAATTGCTTTATGAAGAGAATATAAAGAAATATCCATAATATCGATACTATCGATAAAAACAGTATTTTTTTCTACGTTATAAAATCTGCATAATATATTTGCAATTGTGCTTTTTCCCGAACCAATTCTTCCAACAATGCCTATCTTCTCGCCGTTATTGATTTTAAAAGAAATATTTTTCAAAACATTTGTTTTATCATCTTTATATTTGAAAGAAAAATTCCTAAACTCAATCTCCCCTTTATCGCTATTTAAATCTATTGCATTCGGTGAATCTTTTATATCTTCATTTGCATCTAAAAAAACCGTTACTCTTTTTAACGAAGCTTTAGCTCTAGCGCGCATTGTAATAATTTGTCCCAAAGCGATCATCGGCCATATTAATGAATTAAAATACCCAATGAAAGTAACTAGTTTCTCACTAGTGAATTTTGGAATAATCATAAAATCAAAAAGCATAATCGGTTCAGCTTTAATATATCTATAAACAATAAAACCACCGATACCAAACAAAAGAGCGATAATCAATGATATTAATACTTCTATGACGACATCAAATACAATAGACATGCGCATAAAGGAAATATTCACATCCTTATTTTTACGGGCAATTTTTGCAAAAGCGTGTAATTCAACATTTTCCTTCACAAAAGCTTTGATTACGCGAATTCCAGTGAAGTTTTCATCGCTGAATTCATATAGCTTATCAAATGCTTCTTGCCTTTCTTTCCACTTTTCCGCCATAAACTTTTCAACAAGCATTCCCCAAATTACAATTAAAATCATTGGGAATATTGCAAAAACGGCTAATGTAATATCCAAAATAAACATTTTTACAATAACAAATATTGATAAAAACACAGCATCGATAAGCATTATCGTGCCCCAAGAAAAATATTCCTCAATTGTTTCAATATCATTTGTAAACCAAGCCATAACCGTTCCAACATTGTTTTCGTGATAATAGTCACGCGATAATCTCATCGCTTTTTCAAACATTTCTTGTCGAAGATTTGCTTCGATATGCTTAGATGCTGAAAAAAGCGTTACTCTCCACAAACACCTACCGATCATAAGTGAAAAAGCAATCGCTAAAACTTTCAAAGAAATTATCATGACGGTTTTTGAAATTTCATCAGCGACATAGTTTTCTGAAAATAAACCAACTATTTGGCCTAAATATTCAGGTATATACAACTGAAAATAATCAACCGCTATAACAGCTAAAAAACCTATTAAAAATAGATACCAATATTTCAAATAATATTTATTTAGATACTTTCCAGTTAGCATATTATTTTAATCTTACTTAAATCTCTTTTAATTTGATCAATAAGTTCATCTGTTGAATCAAATTTTCGTTCTTCTCTAATAAAATCAAGAAATTCGACGTATACATTTTTTCCATATATATCTTTATCGAAAGATGGAATGTGTACTTCGAGTACAGGTTTATTCTCTTTATCAATTGTTGGATGCACTCCAACATTAGCAATTGCCAAGTATGGTATATTGTCAATATAAATTATAACTTTATAAACTCCATATAAAGGCACAACATAATTTGTATCAAATTTTACATTAGCAGTTCTTATTCCAAACTTTTCTCCATTGTGATGACCGCTAATAACAGTGCCACATATTTGATAATTTTGGCCAAGAAATCTATTTGCTTCCTTAACATTGCCTTCCTTTAAAAGTTCGATAATATCTTGCGATGATACTTTTTTATTATTTTCTAAATATGTATCAACAACATAAACAGTAAAATATTTTTTTAATAAAGAAACGTTTCCGGTAGCGTCTTTGCCAAAGCGATAATCTAATCCGCAAAAAACTTCCTTAACATTTAAGCCTTTCAATATAGCAATAAAATCATCTGCGCTTAAATTAAGAAATTCTTTATTTATATGAAAAATTAAATAATAGTCTAAATTAAACCTAGAAACGATTCTAAAACGATCCGTTAATGATGTTAAAACTTCTTTAGATTTATGGATATTTATAAAATTTGAAACTGGTTCAGAAAAAGTCAAAATAGCTTTTTTATATTTTCCAAGTTCACTGCACTCTTCAATAATCTTTTTATGTCCGAGATGAACACCATCAAAATAGCCTAAGCAAATGCTTAAGCCATTTTCAAATGATTCAATTTTATTTAAATATAAATCAACAGCTTTCATCTAAGTCCTCGAAGACAAGTATATACATTATCGTGATGTTTTTTGTAAATTGCAATTATTCCGTCTTTGTCCTTAACCAAAATTTCTTCATTATTGCTATTTATTAGCAAAGGAACACCATTTAAAGCTTTTTTTGACAAATTATCATCAAGATAAACACTTGGAAAATCCTTGAGCATATCTTCAATACTAATTAGATTTTTTTCTGTCACATCTTCCGCTTTAACAGCGTCTTTTAAAAAATAATTGCCAATAGCTAGTCTTTCAAGAGATGAAAGATAGCCAACTGTATTAAGCTTTTTAGCAATATCTTCTCCAAGAGTTCTTATATATGTTCCTTTTGACACTTTTGCTAAGAAAACTATATTATCTTTTTCAAATGATAATAGCCTGATGTCAAAAACATTTATTTTTCTAGGTTCTCTTTCTATTTCTTCGCCCTTTCTAGCATATTCATATAAATGCTTACCATTTTTTCTAACGGCGCTATACATGGGAGGAAGTTGATAAGATTCACCTAAAAAGGAATTTAAAACTTCTTTTATAGTGTCTTTATCTAGATTAGGAATTTCTTTTTCTTCTACAATATTGCCTTCTTTATCACCCGTGTCAGTCAATTTTCCGAGTTCAAGTTTGGCAATATAAGTTTTATCTTTCTTTTCAAGAAAAGGCGCTATTTTAGTGGCTCTACCAACAAGAACAATTAAAAGCCCGCTTGCAAAAGGATCAAGCGTTCCAATATGCCCACATTTCTTTTCGTGGAGTCTTTTTGAAACGATATTCACTTCATCTCTTGAAGTATTTCCAATATTTTTATTAATTAACAAACATCCAGATAGAGTATTCATAACAAAAATATTATAATATTTGCATGAAATCTATTAAAGGTATTTTAGGCGGAATTCGCCAAGCAGATCAATTGTTCAATCTAATAGAACAAAATGACCGCATAATGATTGGTGTCAGCGGAGGCAAGGATTCAATGCTTTTATGCTATGCGCTAAAGCTCTATCAAAAATTTTCGTGTTCAAAATTTGAAATCGTTCCAACAATACTAGACTTAGGCTTTCCTGGATTTGATAGCAAACCAATTGAACAATACTTATCTTCAATTGGATTAAAGTTAAATGTTGTTGACGCTAAAGACGTATATCAAATACTTAAAATACAACAAAAGGAAGATAAGCATCTCCCATGCTCAATATGCTCACGAATGAAGAAAGCAGCAATCAATAAAGCCGCCAAAAACTTTAAGTGTAACAAAGTTGCCTTTGCACATCATGGCGATGACGCAATTGAAACATTATTCATGAATGAAATTTTTGGAGGCAGAATCGCTACTTTTCAACCAAAAATGTATCTAGAACGCGCCGATATAATGTTTATCCGTCCATTGATACTTATTAGAGAAAGCGAAATAATCTCTGCCGTTAAAGAAGAAAATATACAAGTATTTTCTTCGCACTGCCCAAATGACGGATTTACAATGCGCAAAGAAATGAAAGATTTATTAAATTCACTTTATAAAAAATATCCATCCTCTGAAAACAATTTTTTAAAGATGCTTTATAACTACGAAAAAGAAGCATTATTCAATGATGATATATTTTATAAAACTGAAAAAAACAATATTTCATTAAAACCGGTTATATCTGCGAATGATGCATTAATCGAAAACAAAATAAGAAGTGAATTAAATATAGAGAATTTTGATGATACTTTAACTCGTTTAATTATTTATAAAAAAAATAAACCAATTGGTGTTGTTTCATATAATTGGAAAGATAAAAATACTGTTATCATCGATACAATATCTTTATTAAAAGAAGATGATAATATTAAAATGATTGTTTTAAACTATTTAGAAAAAACATTCACGAGAAAAATTACACCACTTACAACATTAGTTAAAAAAACAAACGACAAAGAATTTTATAAAAAATACAATTATGAAAGTTTTAACAAAAAGTTTTTTATTAAAAAATTCGACATTTAAATGCGCTTATTTTTGTTTTTATATCTTTTTGCGCTTTTTTTGCCGCCAATTAAAATCGAGAGTTGTATAAAAACCAAATCATAAGCAACCATAGCTAAAATAGATCCGATTAAAATCAAATAAAATGTTACATAATTTGGGTCACCATTGTTAGCCACAACATTATTTAAATAATCGCTTGAAAAGGCAAAATTTGAAATAAAAAAGAACAATAAGCAACCACCGACAACAACTAATGGTGTCATAATACTTCCAAATCTCTTTTTCCCCATTAATGCACCATATACCAACGCGCCAATAGAAAGAAGCAATGATATTAGTGAAAATATTAACAAACAGTTTTTTATTTGATTAAAATCCAATTTTGAATTTAATACTCCAAGCATGTTACTTTCCAAAAGCAAGATATTTTCCATTAAGTGTTTTTCGTTAAAAAAGTCAAAAAGTAGTAAAAATAACGCAGCAATATTGGCAACAATAATAATATAAACATTAAATTCTTCATTTGGGTATTTAATTTTTCGGACAAAGTTAAACGCGACAAAACTAATTGCTAACATACCAAAACTAACCAGTACACGTATCCATTCTGTTGATAAAAACGGAGCGAAAATGTGCAATATCAAAAAAGAAAGAATTACTATACTAGCAATCAATTTGTAAATATTGAGCTTAACAGGAAATATATAATTGCTTTTGTATAATTTGTAGTATTGATCTTTTATTTCTGGCTTTAAAGATATGTCAGTTCCTAAAAATTCCGCTATTGTTTTTCTCTGATGTGTAATATTAATGTTTGTTGAATCGTCTTTCATAAACCTACCCTATCTAATAATCAAATATTAGTAATTATTGTTTCATATTCTTTTTCAGCTATCTTATTAATCTCATTTGTAAACATTGAATCCCATAATTCAATAAAAATTTCTTTAGTTTTGTTCCTTTCAATATTTGGTATTTTTTCTTGTTCCATCTCAACAGTTTCAATGTATGAAATTATTTTTTTGTATTCATCAGCGATTTTACGTGCAATATTTAAACAATATTTTTCATTGTATTTCATAATTTTTTTATTAAATATTTCGTTATTTAATCGATCAATAAAATAACAAAAAAGACTAAAATCAAAACGAATTGCTGAATTAATTCCATCTTTATCTTTGATTTGTTCAAAAATTAAATTTTTAAAATAGGGATTTTCAATATTTTCGATTTCTTTTTTTAACAAAGATAAAACTAAATCTTTTCTATTTTTCCAATCTAAAAATTTTTTTTCTTTTTCAATAGATAAACTTTTGTAATCTAAGAGTACCTTTTCGAATTTTTGTTTATTATTTACTAAGCACTTATTCAATTCTTTTTCGTAAATCATAATTATTTCCCTAATAATTAATTTTTCGCATTATTGCAATATTCTTTAATAAAGTTATAAATAGTTTGAGTTGTTGCGGAAGCACAATTAACAAGTTCAACATTATTCCCATATTTATCTTCTATATTTTTTTGGTAAAAAGTAAAAGTATCACAATTATCAATTAAATTTTTTAACTGCGCTTTAAAAGCCGATGGCTTATTTGTGTATGATTTATCAAAAAAATCATCTATTATAACAAATCTAACACCGCATTTATGCAATTCTTTTAGATAAGTGCAAAAAGTAGTTATATCGTTTACATCAAACTCACCAAAAACATTTTTTAAAACAATAAGTTGAAAGTATTTTTCTTTAATACCTTTTTTATATAAATCATATAAACTAAAACAATTGTTTTCTAAAAGTTCAGAATTTAAGTTTTTACATATTTTTAATATTGTTGAAAACATATTTAAGAAGGATTCTTTAGAACCACAAATTTCAGGCGTAATTGTTAAATTATTTTTTGAAAGAGCTGAAAACAAAGTGCCAGTTTTTCCAAAAGGATTGCAAAAAGCATTATAAAGGCCCACTTTCAAAGAATTTTTTGGAAAATAATCAATATACCTCATTATCAGCGCAACTATAATGTCATCAACATAATCGCTTTTATCACGAAAATATTCGGAATCAATCGAAAGTATTATGTTTCCTGTTTCAAACAAATTTATATCGACAGGAATTTTAATAGGATTACAAGTTGTGATTTCTTTCAATTCATTATTAGAGTTAATGATGTAATTTCCAATTGTCAAAAACTTAGGGATATTAAGCGATTTTTGTGGCATCGTTGTATTTGTATAATTTTCTGAAAGGTGCTTTAAACTCTCTAGGTAAAGCGTTTTCAAAGGTTTGTTAATTTTTATGATATTCTTTTCAAATTCAGAGTTTATTTGTTTTTTATCATCGCTATATTTTTTATCAAGTTCTTTTTTATGAATTGAAATCAAATTAGATATCTCGCTATCAATGGCTTTGTCTTTTTCTTGTAAATCTTTTATTTGATTAACAATTGCTTCGATATCGCTTTCAGAACAATGATCCTCGATTAAATCTTTTTTTAAGTCAAAACTATTTAAGATATCGCCCAAAAATGTAAAAGATTTAATTTTATAAATTGAAAAAATAGTATCACGTAATTGATTTTTTAAAATACTAATTTGCTGAAGATTGTTATTTTTTTCTTTTTGAAAATAAACAATGTCATTTGATATCTTGTTAATCCTATTTTGATATATAAAATCAATTGAATCAATCGAAGTTTTCCTAGATTCTCGCAAATCATGTGTTCTAATTGAATAATTTTTAATTTGTTCTAGTAAGGAATTCATATCTTGCTTATAATCCATTTTAATATAATTTTTTGTTTTAATTCATTAATAGCAGCCTATCTTAAAATATCGAAATCATAATTAAAATTTTTAAACATTTCTCGAACATTGGCAAAAACAACACTATTTCTATAAGAGGAAACAATACTTTTCATTTCTTCGACTTTTTTCTTATGTGCTTTTTTTGCTTTTTTATATTTTTTCTTTTCACTTCTGTATGTATACGTTTCATCATTTATATCAATGAGATTTCTTATCAAGTAAATAATAGACATAACAATCAAAGCGGGGGGAAGGAAAATAAAAGGCCATCTTCGCTTATGAGAAAAATCATCGTATCGAAGAAAACCGATGAACAAAACAACATATGCAGGAATTAACAACAATATAAAATATGTGCAATACATTTCAAAATAACTGCTTATATCATATGTCCTAACATAATAATTGACTAAAAATATAAAGCTAATTATTCCGACTATTAATAAGATTAAGCCTATTGTTTGACAATAAATACCAGTTGGATAGCCACCAAAAGTGTAATAATCACGAAATTTCGGTTTTTCTAAATTAAAACATTCATGATTGGACTCTATGCAGTCTAAATACTGTCCACATTGCATTTTGTTTTCTTGAAAATATTCTTCAGTTTTTTTCTTATAATCTTTATACCAATATGCTTTTGATTTTGAATCATCTCTAATTCTTTTCAATTCATCAAAATTAAGATGTTCAAATTCATATTTCAAAAAACTAGTAGACAAAATGTGTTCTTCAAAATCATCAATAAATCTTTCGAAACAATCGAAAAAATATATTGAACGATCAACGATGGTTTTATGACAATTATTTTTAATATCATTTATTTCGCTAGTTATAAAACCTCTAGATAAAGAGGAACCATTACTATAAATGGATTTAGTATTTTTAAAGTCTGTATTGAAATAATTGTCTCTTTTTAAATTAATCCACATAAGAGGATAAAAATATTTGTCTGTTGTTGAAGACAAGAATAAATCATTTTTAAAGTCCCAGTATTTCTGTGGCTTTAAAAGCATACCGAAATCTATAATATTTCTAAGATTGTATTTATAGTAAAAATTATAAAGACAAGAAAAATATGAATTAGGAAATCTTTTTAATAAAACATCAACAATTTTATTAATTTCAGTCTTATAACATTTGTCTGATATTTCTGCTTCGGAAAGCATTTTTTTGCAAAGCGTTTTGTAATCATCTGATAGCAAAGGATCCACAATAGGATTTTCATCTTTTTTTATGGGTTCTAAACGATTATTCTTTTCTTTGTTAATTGTGTTTAATGCACTAACAATTTTTAAAATTTCTAAAGATGACGGCTTTTTCTCGTTAATTTTATAATCTTTTTCATTATTGTTAGACTTATTGACAATTATCTCCGAATCAGTAGAATTGTTCTTGCTTAAAATATCTTTTTCATTATTAAGAATAATAGTTTTATTGCAAAATTCGCAAACAGCTACTTCATCATTAGAATTATATTCAACAACACTACCACAAAAAGGGCATATTACTTGTTTTTTGTAAACCATAATTTTTCCTGTTATTTAAATAATCAATATATATTAAATAAAACATCGCTAATATAAAATTAACCTTGTTTTTTAATACTTTTTTATTTTACTTTTGTAAAAAATATATGTCAATTCAAATGTAAAGAAAATCTTTACAATATTGTCAACTTTTAAATGACGTGAGGCAATTCTCGCATCTCATTTCACTTGCATCTTCTAACAATTTAACAAGTTTTTTCAAGTTCGACTTCATTTGGTGTTTTAAAATTAAACACTAGCTTTGAAGTATTGTTATATCTTTTGTTCCAAATTTTTCCTTGTCTCCTTAAATCATTAAAAAAGTAGAACCTCAAAGCTCTATAAAACTTATCTTGGTCAATCATATGACTGTTTTTGGCTTTTTTGTTATGTTTCTTCTTTGCGAGCTTATATGATTGCAAATTTACCGTTTCTTTTAAATATTCTTAAGATACTCCTTCGCGATATCTTTATATCTTCATGACATAATCTAACTCTATTTCAATATATAATTGTTTTTAGTTTATCCTATGAAGATCAATGATTCACTTAACAATTCCGGCTTTTATTTCATTTGGGTGATCTAAAAGTGACTTACGCGATTTATCTAATAGACTTTCTTTTGTTCCGTCAAAAATTTTTAACCATCCATAAAATGATGGCTTTTTAATATGGTAAAAAAATATTATCTTTTTTACAGGTCATCTTGATTCCTTATATCTAAGGCAAGAGTGATATCTTGCTTCAATACCTAGTGGGAAATTATGTTAAAGTATTCATGGTATCGTCTTTTGCAATTAAAACTGATAATTAAATATAAATGAGATGCTTTTTTTATTGCGTTAATTTCGTCTCGCATCATTTGATATTGAACAATAAAAAGTATTATTTTGTATCACTTACAATTAATAAATGACATCAAAATAAAAGTGATGGCATTTGCCACCACTTAATATGAATGCTTATTTCTTCATTGAATCAATTTGTTCTTTATCGCGTTTAAGTACTTCTTCAAGTCTTTCCGCTTTTTCAAATGAGTCATCGAGATAAAATGTTATTTCGGGAGTCTTTCTAATGTCAATCTTTCTAGCAAGTGAAGATCTAACATATCCCTTGCATTTATTGAGTTCTTCAAGATTTTGTCTTGGATATTTAGCACCTAAGAACGTCACATACACTTTCGCATATGAGAAATCTTTAGAAACTTCAACCTCACTTACTGTACAAAAACCGATATTTTTATTCTTTAATTCAAATTGAATTATTTCAGAAATATTCTTTCCAATAATGCTTTGAATTCGTTGTATGCGGTCCGCCATTAATCTTTCTCCACCATTTCATATCCTTCAATGATGTCGTTTTCTTTTAAATCATTGAAGTTTTCAATATTAATGCCACATTCGAAGCCTTCTTTAACTTCTTTTGCATCATCTTTAAAGCGTTTAAGAGATTTAATTTTACCTTCATAAACGACAACGCCATTACGAATGAGTCTCATTTTAGAATTAGCTTTAATGACACCACTGGTCACATAACAACCTGCAATAGTGCCAATTTTGCTAATTTTAATAAGTGATCTAACTTCTGCTTGTCCAGTAACGCTTTCGACTTTTTCTTTCTTAAGCATACCTTTCATAGCATCACTCATTTCATTTAATAAATCATAAATAATTCTATGAAGTCTAATTTCTACTTTTTCAGTTTCTGCTTTTTGACTAATCATAGCGCTTGGACGAACGTTGAATCCATATATGATTGCACCCGATGCACTTGCGAGCATGATATCACTATCGCTAATAGCGCCAGCACTGCAATGGATAATATTAATTTTCACTTGATCATTTGATAATTTTTCAAGCGATGATTTAACTGCTTCAGCAGATCCAGTTGTATCGGCTTTAATAACAATATTAACTGTTTGTGCATTTCCTTCTTTGATTTTATCAAAGAGTTCGTCAAGACTTACTGCACCTTTGCTTGCATTCTCATTTTCTTTTTTAATCAATGCACGTTTAAAGGCGATATCCTTTGCTTGTTTTTCAGTTTTGAAAGCCATGAAATGGTCGCCAGCATTTGGTACTTCACTAAGACCGATAACACTAACTGGTGTGGATGGCCCAGCAGATTTCATCGTTTTTTTGTATTCATTTGTCATACGGCGAATTTTTCCATATGCTGTACCGACGACAACATAATCTTGGAATGTAAGAGTGCCATTTTGAACAAGAAGAGTTGCTTTAGGACCTTCGCCTTTATCAAGATTAGCTTCAATGACTGTTCCGATAGCGTATCGATCAGGGTTCGCTTTAAGTTCAAGCATTTCTGCCACAACAAGGATGGCTTCAAGAAGTTCTTTGATACCTTGGTTCTTCTTCGCAGAAATTTCACAAACTATTGTATTACCTCCATATTCTTCAGGAATTATGTCGTAATTCATGAGTTCGTTTTTAATTCTCTCAGGATTAGCACCAGGTTTATCCATCTTATTGATAGCCACAATAATTGGGACTTTTGCAGCTTTAGCATGAGAAATTGCTTCTACTGTTTGAGGCATAACACCATCGTCAGCGGCAACTACAAGAACAACGATGTCCGTAATTGCGGCCCCACGACTTCTCATCGCGGTAAAAGCTTCGTGTCCCGGGGTATCAATGAATGTAATTTTTTGACCATCGATTTCTTTTTGATAAGCACCAATAGCTTGGGAAATACCACCAACCTCACTATCGACAAGGCGAGAATTTCTAATCGCGTCGATAAGTGTTGTTTTACCATGGTCAACGTGACCCATAATAGTCACAATAGGCGCTCTTGGTTTTAGATCTTCTGGTTTATCAACGATTTCCATTTCTTCGAAATTTTCTTCGCTGATTAATTTTTCTTTTTTGAAATCATATCCAAATTGAAGACATATTAATCCAATTGTTTCATCATCAAGTGTTTGGTTAATTGTAACCATTTTCTTATTTAAAAATAAGAATTTGATGATATCTGTCGCATTAAGATTGAGTTGTTTTGCAAGTTCACCAACGCTCATATTGCGAGTGTATACAAAAACACCATTATTAACCTTATTTGCGTTTTGATTTTTGTTATTAGCATTTGAAGGGATGTTGCTGCGTCTAAAATCATTTTTTTGTTTATTTGCCATAAGCATTTCTCCTTTCTAATCTATTTCTTTTAAAAGATCGATGTATACTTGCTCAGGTATTTCGCATTGAAATACTTTTTCAAAAATTTTATTCTTTTGAGCTTTTAATATAACATCTTTATCTTTTAACACATATGCACCTCTACCAGGTGCTTTGTTTGTTAAATCTACAAAAACTTCGTTATTAGAATTTTTGCATACACGAAGAAGATGTTCTTTTTCAAACATCTTGTTTGTGACAACACATTTTCTTAAAGGTATCTTCTTCATAATGCTTTAAATCCTATTTTTCATCATCGTCGTAATATTTATCGTATTCATCATAGTCGATGTCTTCATCATCGTCATAATCGACCATATCATCGAAATCCTCATTGTCGAGATCTTCGAGTTCTTCTTTAGTATAAATATCCATTTGAGGGACGACTTTCTTTTCATCAGTTTTAACTTCCTCATGTGGCATTTCTTTGTCAGTAATGTTATGAGGACGTTTACTCGTTTTGTGAGTTGCTTTGAAAGCTGTATCTTTCTTGTCACTTTCAAGAGCCTTTTCAAGACTTTCAAGAGTTGTTGTTGTTTGAACTACTTTTGGTTCAATTTTTTCTTCAACTTTTTCTTCCTTGACTGGTTCAACGACTTTTTCTTCAACTTTAATTTCTTCTTTTGGTGTATCGATTATATCTTCATCAAGAATTTGTTGAGGTTTGCTCTTTTCAATACCAGAAACTGTAACTGGTTCACTTTTAGCTTCTTCTTCAACTTTATTTTGAGCTTTGATTTGGGCAAGATATCTTTCGTAATTTTCCTTTTTAATGCGTTCTTTGTCTTCTTCACGGAGTTGTTCAACACTCTTAAATGGAATATCCGATAAATTATCCATCTCTTTTTCTTCATGAATATCAATAGACCAACCTGTTAAACGACATGCAACACGTGCATTAGCGCCTTTTCTACCAATAGCAAGGGATAATTGCCCATCTTGAACAATGGCAATTGCTTTCTTTTTCCCATCTTCACCTGGTTCATTATCAAGATGAATATGTGTTACAGTTGCTGGTCTAAGTGCATCGACAATATAAAGAGCTTCGTTTGGTGTGTATTGAATGATATCGATTTTTTCTTTGTCTTTAACTTTATTTCCAAGTTGTTCGACAATTTTCTTAATAGCAATACCGTTAACCCCGATACACGCTCCAACACAATCGACATTAGGATCGTTGCTATAGACAGCAATTTTGCTACGAATTCCTGCTTCACGAGCTAGAGCTTTAATAATAACAGTTCCGTCATAAATTTCGTGAACTTCTTCTTCGAATAATTTTTTCAAAAATCCAGGATCGGAACGTGAAACTTTAATCATTGGCCCTTTTTCATTTGAACTCACATTAGCGACAAACATACGGATAGATTCTCCGGCGTCAAACTTTTCATCACCGATTAAATCGCGACGTGTCAAATACACTGATGCGCGACCAATACTTACTAATACGCCACGGTCATCACTTTTTTCAACAACACCAGTAATCATTTCGTTAATCTTATCTTTGTTTGTCTCATACAAAGCACGCTTTTCAGCTTCCGCTAATTTTTGTTTCAAAATTGATTTAACTGCGTTAGCGGTAAATCTTCTAAGTGATTCAACACTAACAGGAATTAGACATGTATCACCAAGTTTGATATTTTTGTCAATCTTTTTAGCGTCTTCAAGAGAAATCTCTTGATAATCAACAATTACTTCGTCGACAACTGTTTTACCAATACACATATTGATTTCACTGTCAGTGATTTCAACACGAATATCTGCATCATCATCACCATCGATTTCTTTAATATACGCTTTTTTAAGAGCTTCTTTTAAAGCATCGAGAATCGATTCTTTTGAAATGCCCTTTTGAGCCTCGAGTTCGTCGAGAGCTTCTAAAAATATTTTTCCATCCATTTGATATAATTCCTCCTAATTAGAATTTGATGGCAAGTCTTGCTTTATCGATATCTTTTCGATTAAGCTCCGCCTTAACAAGACGGCTTTTTACTCTATATGTCAAAGAAACTATATCGGAGGAAACGCTGTCTAGACTTCCTTCGAGATAGTTTTCTCCCTTATAAGGATTTGTTAAATGAACACGAACATATTTTCCTACATATTTTTCTAGTTTATTAACGTCGATGCTTTTTTCCGCTCCATAAGTAGAAACATCAAGAATATATGCTTCTTCAATCAAATCTTTTTCATCAAGAATTGGTGATATTAAATCATTAACTCTTACGATATCATCAAGAGAAATAACATCATCTTTATCAATTAAGACACGGAGATAATTTGTTCCATTTTCACGTTTATATGTGACTGAAACATTTTCATATCCAAGATCATTAATTGGCTTTTCAATAAGTTCTAAGATTTGTTTTTCAATGTTCATAAAATTCCCCTATTAAAGACAAAGAGTGGCCATCAGCCACTCTTTTTCAGAGTATCTCAAGTTTCCTTGATTGATAAAACTATAATAGTTTTTACACTAAATTGCAATATTTTTTAAGCGATGCATAAATAATTTTCTCTCATAAATCAAGACTATTTAAATTTAGCAAGAATTCTTCAAGCGAAATTATTAAGATTCCAAGTTCGTTTGTATATGATATCAACGGCTTATTTATAACGATGATTTTCTTAAATGAACCAGGCACTTTTATAAGAGCGGTATATTCATTTTCTAAATGTTTTCCATTAGGCAAATCATTCATTATTTGAATATAGTATTCTTTGCTTAATTTTCTAGCTACAAAGTCAACTTCTAATTGAGCAAATTGATACTTATTATCTTTTTTTCTTCTTTGATTGATAAAGCCAACATCAACTCTATACCCTCTTGTAACTAATTCATTATAAACTACATTTTCAATTAAAAATCCTTGGTTTTGCTCTCTAAAATTTAATCTAACGTTTCTAAGTCCGATATCTTGGCAATAATATTTGGATTGACTTGTCAAATATGCCTTCCCTTTAATATCAAATCTTTTAACTTGATCGAATAAAAAAGCATCGGTAATGCCTTCAAAGAATCTAGAAATAGTTTCATGATCTATTTTAATTCTTCTTGTAGTTGAAAGATAATTTGCCATATTTAATGGGTTAACTAAATTTCCTGTTAAAGAGCACAAAGCATCAACAGTAGCTGATAACTCATCAACTAAATATGTGTTAATGTTTTTTCTTATATCATCGACATAAACTTTTTCCATTAAATTATTTAGATATTTTTCTTTTGCAAAATCGGTTTCTTCTTCGAATAATCCAGGCATTCCCCCGTACTTTAAGTAATCTTGCATTGCAAAACGTTTATCTTTTGCGTATGCTTCATAAAATTCAGAATACGACAAAGGTCTAACGTTGATTTCGGTTCCTCTATCTTTAAACTGATCATTGATATCTTTTGACAAAAACTTAGAATTACTGCCTGTAATATAGATATCGTAATTCGGATGTTTATTCAATGAATTAACTGCACGGACAAAATCTTCAGCAAGTTGAATTTCATCTATAAAAATATAGTATTGGGTATTTTCGTCGGGAGCCTTCTTTTCAACATATTCTCTTAATTTACCTTTTTTCAACAAATCATCATTTATTTCATCATCTAATTCGATAATTATAATTTGTTCGTTTTTAACTCCATCTTTTAATAAAAAGTCTTTATATAAATGTGACAAAAGATATGATTTTCCAGACCTTCTTAAACCTGTGATAATTTTAACTTTTGAAGAATGTCGTTTATAAATTAATTGATTTAAGTAGAAATCTCGTTTAATCATGTTTTTTACCTCAAAATCGCAATTTAGTGCAACTTTGCACTTTTTTGCGATTTCATTATTGCATGTATGTTTTTAAATTTCAATAATTTAGTTATTAAAAATCGCAATTTAGTGCAACTTTGCACTTTTTTGCGATTTTATAAATTCGTAGATATATTCATAGCTTTTCCTAAATCAAAAAAATAAAAGAGGTCAATTGACCTCTTTTGCAATTTAAATTTTAAATTATTCTTTTTTTCCTAACGCAAATTCAAGAGCGGATATGATAAGTGAAAATCCACCAGCGACGAATAGAAGAACAGACATTCCAATTAAACCAGGTTGGCTTGTGAGTGGAAGATGGTTTTGTGCAACTTGGCCTGGGGCAAGAAGTGCCATAACGCCAGCAGCTATTAAAAGTCCTCCTGTAAAAATCGCAATGAATTTTCTTCCTTTTGGAATAAATGTCAAGAATACAAATACTGTTGCGGCAATCATTAAGAAGAATCCTACTAAATTAAATGTATTAACATTATCCCATACTAGTTGATAATAACTGCCAACACCATTTCCCGCGACATCGTTTGCAGCTGTTAATCCAGCAAGACCATAAGCAATGCCAACAAGAATCAAGGATACAAGATTGATAATTGGTGATATTATTTTACGCATAATTTACTCCTTTGATAAAACACGATTATTATAAACATCTAAATAATGTATTTCAAGTATGCATCTCTATTAATAGAGACGTAGTTGATACCTGTATATTTATTTCTTTTGTGGTTCAGGGCAATAGAAATTGCATTTAATATTTGGATAAACAAGAAGTCCGTTATAAATAGCAACAAGAATGCCAAGAACAATAATAATTACAAAACCAGCTACATATCTACTTGTTTCAGTTGCAAGAAGATAAATAATTTGAATAACGAATGCAAGTGTAAACACTCCACCAGCGGCATTGATATATCCTAATGAAATCATTGGATTTAATTTTTGTTTTGCGAATAGATAAGGAATGGCTTTATAAATTGTTACCACAGCAAGCACAATAATAATTGTGGCTTCAAAGAAATAAAACATTCCCGCAATTTGATTATTGTTAAATGCATTTACAATTATAGGTTCGTGTGTAACAACATCTTCTCCAGTTCCGCTTGTTTGATAAAGTATTAATCCAATTACGACTAGGATCACTTCAATCGCACTACCAATAGCAAGTAGCAAAGAGAAAAGACGGAAGTTATTTAATTTTTTTAATAATTCTTTCATATTCAACCTCATTTAATTACATTAATAATTATATTGATAATTTAATAAATAACAACAACGAATTGTAAGCGTTTACGATATATTACAAACAAAAAATGAGGAATTACCCTCATTAATCGTTTTCTTTTTTATTTTGAATAGCTTTTTCAATTCCGCCAACAATAATGTAGTAAGCTGGAATTGCAAGAAATATCACCCATGTTGGATGCCATAAACCAAAACATAATCCGCATATGAGATAGGCGTTAGTAGTTAAGAAAGCAATATTAAACTTTTTTGCTTTTTTATTTAATATTGCATCAACAATTGATGAAACAATAAACGGAACAAAGAACACCATCCATCCAAGACCCCATCCTGAATTAGATGCTCCATAAGTCCAACTTGTATTCAATAAGAATCCCATTAATAAATATGCTGTCAAAGCAAGAACAAGGGTTCCAAGAAAGACTATAGATGTAATTTTCTTTTCTTTTTTATTATCTTCAGGATATTCAAAGTGTCCTTTACCAATATGAACTTCTTTTCCATCTTCGTCGATGACGTGAATGTGACCAAGTCCAATATCAACATGTTCTTTATCATTGTGAACATATATATGTCCTGGACCAATGCTTACTTGTTCTTTAACCTTATCTTCAGATGAGGTTTCTTTTTCAACTTCTTTTTCTTTTGTTTCTTTGGCGATGTCTTCGACAGATTGATCGGTATTTAATAAATCGTCAAGTGAGACACCATAAATTTTTGCTAAACAAATAAGGTTATCTGTATCCGGACTTGCTTCCGCGCGTTCCCATTTACTTACAGCTTGTCTAGATAATCCTAATTTATCAGCGAGTTCTTCTTGGCTTAGGTTATTTTTCTTTCTTAATTCTACTAAGCGATTTGCAATTTCAATATTCATATTTTTGTTCTCCTTCATTTCTGGAATTATCTTAACTAAGTTGCGTCCGGTTGCACTACCAATTCTAGTTTTCATTTTAGCAACTATTGGTTGCAAAAAACATTTTAATAATAAAAAGTGTTAAATCTTAAACATTTATTCTTGTTGATAACGTTTTTTGAAAAAATCAAACAAGAAATATATTGTTGGAGAAAGCAAAGCATTAATACCAAATTCAATTAAGAAATTTATCCCAATTGCCGTTAAAAATAAATATTCAACGCTTCCAAAAATATCCATAAAAAATATAACTGATCCAATAGCAAATAAACCTGTATTAATTATTGGAACAAGTAAGGAAGATAATATAACTCCAAATATACGTAATTTTCCTCTTTTAAAAATCATCGGCATAAAGCCTGCAATAACACCCGCAATAGTAGTTTTAAGTAAACAAATAAATACAGTCGCTAATGGATTATATGGCATAAAAGTTCCTAAAGTCGATGGAGCGGTTAAAACAATCGCTCCATTAACAAGCCCTAGAAAACCTCCAGCAATTGGGCCATATAAAAGAGCGCCTAAAACAATCGGAGTCAATGATAATGTAATATTAACAGGACCAAAAGAAATATAATTCGATAAAAGTTGTAACACAACCACTAAAGCTGTAAATAAAGCTGTTCCTGATAATTTCCTAATGTTTTCGTTTTTCATAATTACCTTCTACTAGGTGTATAAATTAAATAAAATAGTCCACCTAAAAATCCATTAAATAACATAGCCATAATGCCGACGAAAACTGATTTTCTTTTTGTGATCAAACTAATCAAGGCCACTAATCCGGTTATAAAACTCATAATCGCATATGTTAAAAGCAAACAAGCAACAATTATATTGTCTCCTTGAAACGATGAACTTATAAGAGGCGCAAAGCCACCACCAAAGCCAAACATTCCAAGTAGCGTAAATACAATAGCAAGCAATCTAATTATTCTCATTTTTATTTTCTCCCTTAAAGTCTAATAATAATATAAATACATATGATATAAATGAAATTAAACAAAGTATTGGATGAATAAAATTCGTAACATTTTTAGTAAATGCAATTAAAACAAAAGATAATGTCGTCAATAAAAACATAAAAGAACCAATCGTAATATTAAGTGCTCTTTTATTTAAAAATATTGAAACAATACTTCCAATAGCGATTGTGGCATTAAAAGCGCATATAATTCCTGGTATAAAACCTATTTTAGAAAAAGTGATTTTTGCAAAATATGAATAATATTCACCTTCAATAAGAACACCACAAGGTAAAAAAGTAACTACTAACGCTCCTAGCAACGACAATGAAGATAGTATCTTTAATAGCAAAATCTTGTTTTTCATCAAAACGATTATAGCAAATAAAATTTTTTATTAAAGATTATTAAATAATAATACCTATAATACCAATGATTAATAAATGAAGCGGGTAATAAATATAAAATACCCATTTCATAATTTTATTAATCGTTTCGTTATTTGATTTTCTTCCATTGTATAAGAATAATAATGGGACCGCTAATAAAGTGCCTAATTGAATAAGACCATATGTGATATTTAGTGCAAAACAATATATAACAACATACATTGCTAAGAATATTACAGAATGGATGATTTGTTTAATAGGTTTTCCCCTATTGCTTCCGATAGCAAGAATAATAAGTGAAGCAACACAACTCCAATCAGCAGGAAACGCTATTACACACAAAAGTAAAATCAATACAACCTTCATCCATTGTTTTAATTTTTGTGAATCGCTGACCATGAGCATTAATAAACCTATAAAGTATGCCCAAAGAACACTTCCTTGATTTAAAAATCTTCCAATTCCTTCACCAGTTGCAAAAGGAATTAAGCTCATCCAGCCATATTCTTTAAAAGCCATACTCTGCATCATATATGGAACATGAGATATTAAAGCAAAGATCAATATTCTAATAAGATATTTAGTTCTATTTCTTGTATAGTGATAGCCTTCCGCTATAAAGAAAGCAAAAATAGGAAAAGTAATCCTTCCTATTATATGCATAACAATAGCAATTGGATTCTCGGAATAACCTGGAAATATTAACCACGCAACATGGTCAATAGTCATAGTAATAATTGCTATGAACTCAAGGATGACCTTATTAAAAGGTCTTTTAAATATTTCGGTCATATAATAAATATTATAAGTAAAAATGTTTACATAGTAAACAAACAAAAAAATTGGTTTTGTACGATTAATAAAAAATAACGCAAAAATAAATATTAAGCAATAAGTTTAAAATTAAGATAAAGTAATTATTACTTTAGCGAAATCAAAATTGTCATAAACCATTTTTGCAATTTGTTCTTGTCGTTCAAGAATGTAATTATATCCTTCATTAACAAATTTATTAAAATCAATCGTGTTCATTTCTGTTTGCAATGATTTATCAAATCTAATGATACGGTCATAATCAGAAATCTTTTGCGTTATGTAATTATTTTTAATTTTTTTGTTCACAACTCCATTTAAAATCAAGTAATTACCTATATTATCTATATATTCTTTTTGTCTTTCTTGATTGGTTGGCCAACCTTTCATTGCCCATTCATAAGAAGGCTTTTGAGGATAAATATGTTCAAGATTTATTGCACTAATATTAATAATTGATGATGCATTCCTTTTTATTATATCCATTAACAATATTGCTTTTTTAATGTTTCTTGGCATTTCTGGATCACCTAAGCATCTTTCAAATTCTTTAAAATTGATTTTACATATTTCATGTTCATCATTTATAAAAGAACTAATATATTGTCCAATTTGTTTAGGAGACATGTCGTTTTTTATTTTTTCAATAACCTCTGCATATAATACTCTGATTTTTCCACCTGGATTCGACTTTCTAAATGACATTGAAATACTTAACAGGAATAAAGGAAATAATACGCAATCGATATAATCTCTTTTCGTAAAAACATCAATGTTCTTCATAAGCATAACATTTAAAATATCGTATAATTGAGAACGATTTAAATAACTAATTAAAACCGACATCGGATTGTTTTCCATTTTTGATATTTTTTTATAAGCATTAGCAAAATCTTGGAACTTTTCTTTTGTACACACAACATCATTTTTCAAAAATGACATTAAAGAAATTGAGTCAAAATCATTAGGGCTGGTTTGATTAATATATTTATAATAGGCAAAAATCATTTTTTTCAATTCTTTTACATTACTATTTATTTCAATGTTGTAAATTTTTGCGTATTGTTCAATAGTTGACTTAATTATTTCTTCCTTCGAAAGAGGTTTTCCGCCTGTATTGATTTGTTGAAAGATAGCAAAAGCATCGTCGACATTTTCCGCTTTTTTTAGATAAACGAAGATTTTGTTTTTTATCACTTCTATTATTTTTTCTAATAAATTATGATTTTCCTGAATCCATTTTAAAAAAACAAGATAATTCTTTTTAAAGGGTGCAACAGGAATTTTTGTAATAGATTTCCTATATTTTTCGTTATATTCATTAACATCATAAAAAATATCAAATTGATTAAGATGAACAATATCTAATCTATTTTGATCAATGTAATCATTTATTGCTTTTATCAAAAAATTAATCGATACAATTCTTTGCTGCCCATCTGCAAACATTGCCTTATTATCTTCGTAGTAATAAATAAAATCCAACAAATATATTTGCTTTTTATCTTTGTTTACTATTTCCATTATATCGTTAAGTAAAGCTTGAACTTGTTTTTCTTTCCAATCATAAAACCTTTGAAATATTGGAATTCCTATTTTTTTCTCATTTAATTTATAAACATTAAAATATTCCTCTTCTAACTGTCCTTCATTCACCAACATCGTTTTATTCTCCTTTATATATTATTCTTTCACCTTTTTTGTTCTCATTAATTCTTTTAATTGCTGATATACCACTCTGATTTGCTAATCCATCTGAGTGAAATGCGTTACTTGTCCATATATTTCTATTTATAACTCTGAATCTCTCTTGGTCGTTTGAAGCTAATCTTTCTTGAAAATATATAGGTATTTTTTCTTTATTGATTTTAAGTATTTCATAATAAATAGGAACCGCATTGTCGCTATCTACTTTTTCCGGTTTAATCGCTTTGATATCTTCTACAGCTATATCTCTTAAAATTATCCAAAAATCTTTTTTTGTTGCCTTTTGTAATCTGTCGATATTTTTTCTTAACACATCTCCAAACATCGTTATTCAATTCTCCTTTTTTAATAAAAATAAATATTCATCAGTATAAACATTTCTATTAAATAAATTTCTAGAGCCGCGAAATGTGTTATATTTTATTTTCTTTGTTCTTATAGATCCGAATTTCCTAAGCATATCTAACATTTCTGAAAAAGTAATAAAGCCTTCATTGTTATAAGAAATCAAAAAATACTTTGAATCTAAACTCTTAATGATGTCTTCGAGTCCTTCAAGTGCTTTCTTTTTGTTATTATAAATAGAACGATTCCAGTTTTTTGGAATACCTGATACTTTGCTTGTTTCAGCGTCGATATTATTTTTTAAAATAATATTTAGCATAAAATAATTTGAGCCATATGGATGTTGATTATAAGGTGGATCTAAATAAACAAGATCAATGTTTTTCAATTCTTTAGACAACTCATTAGCGTCTTTTTGATAAACAATACAATCACATGAATAATTGCTCAAAACAGGTGCTTCAATCTTAATCTTCCCTTTTATCCGTTTTAAAGCATTTTCGCCATTTCCTCCAAAATGACCAATTTTTGTTTCTTTATCCTTATAAAAACCTTTAAAAACACCGCATGTATTGACGTGAACAGATGCCTCAATTAATAAAGAAGCCAAAAAATATTTTTTATAATTTTCAGGAACAATATCGTCAATATAGAATCTATAGCTATCTATAAGCATGGCGTTCTCATTTGTATAAAAAACACGGTCGGAACCGTAAATATTTTTGTCATCTTTTGGAGAATAATTATTCCTAATTACACCATTAATTGGATTTTGCTTAACTTTTTGTTCAATTCTATTTAAATATTTATCAAATTCTTTTCGATCAAAATCTTTTCTATTTGACAAAAAACATTCATTTAAAACCTTTGAGTATGCTTCTAAATCATTTGCTATTATTTTACAACTATATTTTTTAAACAATCTTGCAACAACGCCACTGCCAGAAAACAAATCTACTGAGACAATTTTTTCTTTATTTAATTCCTTGCATACTAAAATTACTTCTTCCTCGATTTCGTTTAACAATTGTCTTTTGTTTCCAATATATGTGATAAGTTGTTTTGTTAAATAAGCAGTTCTTTCGTTTGTTTTCATTTCTTAGAGTAAGAAAGCTTTGATATAAGGATTTTTTACAAAGGTTTCCTTGATTTCTCTAATATAATACAAAGTTTTGCTTGATTTTGCTACTACTTTATTAAAGGTTTCCTTGAATATTTGTTTAAGGACAAAAATTATGAGATTAAGAGAATTACGAATAAAAAATGGCTTTAAGCAAAACGAAATTGCCAATAAACTTGGTACATCAGGTCAAACCATACTTAACTGGGAAAACGGAATTTACGAACCAAAAATAAACCAACTTATTCAGTTGGCAGATTTATTCAATGTGTCTATCGACTATTTAGTTGAAAGAAAAAACACAACTAACACTGTTGATCAAGTTTGTGATGAATTAAACAAAATTTCAAAAGAAGAATTTCTTTCATTTATTAAAGAAAAACTTCTCAATAAATAAAAAGGTCATTGAAATCCGATATGAGTGCATATTTGTCCAATCATAGCAGATTTCAAAGAACCAATAGAAACGAGTTTTAATATTGCTTTTTTATTATATTAATATCAATATTTGACTATCTTTTTTAAATAATTATTTAAATTTTCATCTTCTGCATATATATAAGTTCCTTTAACGCCTCTGGTTAATAGAACTTTGTATGTGTTTCGAATTAATCTTTTAGCGAGCTCATCACTAGCACACCTAATGCCGCTTGCTGTATCGCTTACAGCATTTGCTTCTTTATGGAATTCAATTTTTCCAGTTTGATTATTATAAGTTAAATCCTTGCCTATAATAACTCCTGCATATTCAACTTCCAAGCCTTGAATTGTGTGTATACAAAACACATTTTTCATTTGTGCTTCATCTAATAAAGCGGCTCTATCAGCTTTTTTGATATTCCAACGTAATTTTGTTCCATCATTGTATACAAAATCATATTCGTTTTGGTTGTATTGACTTATCCATTCATGAGTATATCCAGCAATCAAACGAAGTTGATGATTAGTTTTTCGTTTCTTTTCCCATTCCTTCATCATGTCACTCATTGAATCCATTATTTTAACTTCGTAATGTACTCCTTTAAGTGACACAAAATCATTTGAATATCCTAATAATTTGTTAACGAAATCAATGTATCTTTCTCCACCTACACATCTGAATTGAGAGGAAAGAATTAATCGATTGTCTTTAACAATTTTAGAACCATATTTATTTGCGTATTCTTCTATTTGTTTTATTGTTAAATCATCACTTTTTGTCACTATTTGATCCTCGTCAATAAAGAACACATTAACTTTTGATGCATTAAACAGTCTGTCAATAACATCAATATCTTTTGTAATACCCCAACCAATTTTCCATTTCAACATTCGATGCGCTTCATCCACAATAATACAATCAAAATCACAAGATGTAGACTTTACAAACGCAACAGGAGTTTTAAACAATTCTTTAATGGCTTTTTTCTTAAAATCAGTTGTTAAAATATCACTAAAATAAGTTCTTGGTGTAAAATTAGCAGTTACATAACACGCATTTCTTCTTTTGCTTTTTTCTTTAGGATTCAATAATTGGCCAAGAGCATTAACTGCAACAATAGATTTTCCAGAACCTGGCCCTCCTTTGATAATAATAGTCTTTCTTTCTCCAGACTCAACCGCCTCATTGACTTCTTTTACAATGCGTGCAACTGAATAAGCTTGTTCGGCATCATATGAGAAAAATGGCTCGCCTTTAATCGAATCTAAGACCATTTTTGAAAATCCTTCGCTTGGTACAATACGAGATGTATCAATGTTATACAAAGTGTCTTTGTATGATTTTTTTATATATTTAGAAATAAAGTCAGCTAATTTTTTCTCATCACTCTCTAAAAACGAAGGAGCAATTCTAATTAACGGATATTCGTTTTCGTTATTTAGAAGATTTCCATATCCTTTCTGCATATTATGCAAGTATGAACACGCTGTAACCTTAACATCGTTTGTATAAATATATTCGTTAAAACTTCTCATTATATTAGCGTAATTATACGCTTGATATGAAGGATGCCAGTAATCATCATCGCCGTGTCCTCCATCAGTCAACACATAATCTTTAAGCGAGGAACGTTTAACACTGCTCCATTGTTTAAGTTCGATTATTACAACATTCTCTTTATCATTTTCATCTTTACCATAAATTAGAAAATCAACTCGTTGTTTTGTATCAATTAATCTATATTCAACACCAACATATACATCATCAGGAACATTTCCACCTTTTAAAACACTAGCAACTCTTGGCAAAGAATGAATCCACGAATTGTATTCACTTACCGATGTGTTGCCCTTATTCCCATTATTAAATTTGTTTAGTATTTTATTGCCTATAATTGGATTAGGGCCAAAACAATCATTAATAAAATTTTTAACTGTATCACAATATACGATCATAAAAACACCTCAAAATTCTCTTATCTATAAACATCTATAAAAAAATTTTACATGAAATTTTTGCGATTGTAACTAACGAATTTTATAAAATGAACCGAATTATAATAGTGTTATCATTAAAAACGTTTTTCTATAAGATAAACTTTGTTAGATTTCCTCAAACATTACAATGTAAGTTCTATTTTCATTAATATTGATAGATAGTGATGCGCCTTCTTCAACTGCTTTTCCATCAATAGATACTAGCTTATAATCTTCGCCTGTTAATGACGTAGTGAATGTTTTTCCTCTTTCGACAAAGAACAAAGCGTTCACTCTAAAGTTGCCTTCACTATCTTTAGCCATCATTTGAACATAACCGCCTTTAGAATAATCAGGCTTAATATAAACATTAATTTCGTCATTCAAAACAATATTATCAGTTAATGGCGAAGTAAGATTCTTGTCGCTATATAAAGAGAATGAAGTAGATCTACTAATACCAGAACCATAAATATCATTAATAAAATTATTGCACCCTACCAAAAAAGAATGCGCAATTTCTTCTTTAAAAACTTCTTCGTATAATGCTGAGCCAATCTCTTTAGCAAACAAATAACCATTTAAATAATAATTAACAGGAACATAATATGCATTAATGGTCTCACTTGTGACCATATCATAGTTATTATATGTTTCTTCTTGAAAAACATTTTGTAATCTATTTATTTGTTCTAATCTTGTTATATTTTTTGAACCGTCTTTCATATTTTCAGTAGTTTTGTTATATACATCAATATTGCAAAAGTTTGACTCATACATTGTAAATTCTATGTTGTATTCTTCATTAGTATTTAAATAATTTGAATTATCGTTATATGAATCAATATATGTACCAGAAATCTTCATCAATAATGAATAACCTTCTTTATCCTTTATTATTTCGGATGTCAAATCAAAATTATTAGACATTTCACCAAAAAGATTCTTTTTGAAATTCATTGTAAATTCATTGAGTGTATTACCTGAATTAAGGAAATAATCATTAAATGTACCTTCGACAGTCGATACTTCAAGCGTATTAGCGTACGTAGGATTTACATAATAGCCTTTCTTAACTTCTTTACCGCTACTCTTGTCCCAAGAGAATTGATAATGCTTCATTTTATTTTTTCCATCGACTTTTACTTCTTTAACAACATCAACACTTTTCTTTGTTGTTTGAAACACTTTTATTCCATAATTAAATTTGCCTTCAGTTTTTTGTATAAAAAAGGCATTATAGTTTCTGCTACTATATTCGGATGTTGAAATTATGATGTTATTATCTTCATCATACATATTTTGAGTGCTATCGATTGTATAAATATATTTCTCTAATGAAAGCATTCTATCTCTTATTTCAACCCATTTAGAGAAGTTATCGTCATCATTGCCACCTAAATGATAGTCACATATTGAACACACTTCACCATTTTCACTAGTGACAAATTGATGTTTTTCTTTTCCAAATTCTTCTCCACACTCATCGCAAATTTTCCAATGATATTCATCATCATATTTATAATCTTTGGAAGCATGAGAATGAGCATCACAACTAGTTAAAGGTAAAATAAAAGCAAATGATAACATTGCTTGAGCAAATATATTTCTTTTTAACATAAATATTTCTCCTTATTTTGACAAAAATATTATAAGCAATAAGAAGTTTTTCTTCTATTACTTTTTAGTGCATTATTGATCCACGAAAATATAATTAACATCAGTAAAATATTGTTTTTAATGAAGATACCTCTTTTAGAAGACTTTAGAATTATTATAAATTTGTCAATCATTCGCGGGACTTTTACAGAATCTTGTCTAGTTTTTAACACTTTTATTAATTGTTAACTTTGTTAAAACAGTAATTTTATGTGTCAAATGGCACTTTTTTATTATGTAGCAAACCATCAAAAACAATGATATAATAGTTCCAAAGGAACTATTAAATATGACTTTAAGCATCGTGAAGAAGAAAGATAATAAATATCTTTATATCGTAAAAAAGGTAAGAGTTGATGGAAAACCAAAAACTGTTGTTATTCAAAAATGTGGGAAATTATCAGATTTAGAAAAACAATATGATGATCCGATACAACATTTTAAAGATATTGCTTTGAAAATGAGCCACGAAGAAAAAGAAGAGAATTCTATATCCTTTCTTACGTCTTTTAAAAGAGAGAAAGTTGGTTCAGATAAAGAAATACTTCTCAATGGAGGGTATCTTTTTCTTCAAAAAATATATCGTGCACTTCGTCTAAACACTTTGATAAAGAAAATTAAGCAAGAATATAAAATCAAATATGATTTAGATAAAATTCTTCAAGATTTGATATATTCAAGAATCATATTTCCAGGCAGTAAAAGAAATAGTTTTGAAGATAGCAAATGCTTTATAGAAAAAGGCGACTATGAACTCCATGATGTTTATAGATCTCTAACAGTACTTAATGAATGGTTTGATAAGATACAATCATTTGTTTATAAAAGTTCTGAAAATATTGTTAAGAGAAATAAATCTATTTTATATTACGACTGCACTAATTTTTTCTTTGAAATAGAATACGATGATGAGTTAAGAAAACATGGTATTTCTAAGGAACATCGTCCAAATCCATTGGTTCAAATGGGGCTTTTTATGGACGCTAACGGGATACCACTTGCAATAGATATCAATCCTGGAAATACAAATGAACAGATAACTTTAAGACCATTTGAACAAAAAGTATTAAATGATTTTAACTTATCGAAAGTTATAGTTTGTACTGATGCTGGTCTTGCTAGCTATTCAAATAGGGTTTTTAACGATAGTCAAGAACGTTCTTTTATTGTTACACAACCTATTAAAAAGTTGCGAAGCCATTTAAAAGAATGGTGTTTGAATAGAAAGAATTTTACAAGTTATATCATCGACAAAGAGAGAAATAAAACATTTTATAAATCGATAAGCATGAAAGAAAAAATAGCTTATGACTTAGAAAAAGATGATGAATTAGTAAAAATTAAAGGCCAAAAAGAATGGAGAATAATCGTAACTTATTCCGAAGCTTATGCTGAATATCAAAGAACTTTAAGAGAAAATCAAATAACTAGAGCGAAATCACTTATAAATAACCCTACAAGATTTAACAAGACCAATGCTCAAGATTGTAAAAGATTTATTAAAAACATAGCTTTTGATAAAAACGGAGAAATAGTTAAAAATAGGCAGTTAATCTTTGATTCATCTATTGCTAAGGTAGAAGAAAGATATGATGGCTTTTATGCTGTATGCACTAATCTTGAAGGAAAAGAC
>ERZ808274.258-NODE-258-length-30018-cov-6.518673_pt1 | contig 30018 bp, 54 predicted proteins | sample MGYA00521277_ERZ808274 | MGnify/ENA primary metagenome ERZ808274 (study PRJEB31516, sample SAMN03275597) | gut metagenome | biome: mammalia-associated habitat; material: feces | host: Papio cynocephalus | place: Kenya | collected 2012-07-28 ... | reverse complement strand
AGAGAAGATGTATTAAATGTAGAAGATGTATCTGGGGATAAATTCTATCAAAATTTGGATATTGACCTCATTGTAAACAAAACTAATGGTACATCTTATACCGTCGAAATAAAAACAGATACTTATGTTACTGGTAATCTATTTTTTGAGGTTATCAGCAATGAACAGCGCCAAACTGAACGGTGTCTTATGAAGTCTGATGCTCAGTTTTTGTTCTATTACTTCCTAAAGACTAAGACTTTGTATATTCTTAACATGAAAAAATTCAGGCAGTTTGTTTTAGACCGAATGGATACATTAAAAGAGAAAAGGGTGAAGAATAAGCTTTTTACAAGCCGAGGATTTCTTGTGCCTTTGTCTCTTATTGAAGCTGAAATGAAGCCTCTGAAAAAAATCCAATTAAATTGATAAAAACCTCTTGACAAGTAGAAAAGGCTATGCTATAATAGGTACATAAAGTTAAGAGAGGAAAACAAAAATGAACTTTGATTTCATGATTTGTATTATTGCAGTATTGGCATTAATTGTAACCATGCTTAGTTTTGTTCCTGCTTTTTGCTCGCGTATGGTTAATTGTGATTGCACAAGTAAAAACATAATTAAAATGCTTATTAGTTGTTTTGCTTTTGCTGTTATCAGTGCCATTGCTGTTTCTTATCCTTTAATCAATGCCACTAACAACACTATTCAGTCTCCCACAAAGTATGTTGAAGCAGAAATTGTAGCTCGTGGAACTGATGGAGCATATATTTTTCAGGAAATGGAATATGACACAGGCGAAACTTATAGATATATTTCAAATTCTTATCTGGTTTATGATGCAGTTTATCTTCTAACTGTTGACAAGAAAACCAATGAAGTTCTTGTAGTTTGGAAGACCGTAGATAATGGACCGCGAATTGAAGCGGTAGGATAAAAATATACTTTTATTTGGCTTACAACAACTCCTTTTTGTTGTGATGTGGTGGAGCTTTGCTCGGTTAGCGCGTGACTTCTCTACGGAGACACCACGGGATAGCATCATGTGTGGTGCTATCCCTAATATGCCTGAGTGGACTAATAGGCTAAGTCTCCGTCCTTCCAAGGCGGCTTATGCGGGTTCAAGCCCCGTCTCAGGCTAAATTTTTTAAAAATAAATAAGGAGATATTATAAATATGGATGTTACTCAGATTGTAACAATGGTAATTGGTCTATGCGTGGCTCTTTGTACTGTCTTTATCATTCCCAATCTTCGTAAGAAGTATGGTCAGGATAAGATTAACGAAGCACTTGCTACAATGGAAACCTATATGTCTATTGCTAAGATTGCTGTCAACGCTGCCGAACAGATGGGTCTTACTATGGGCTGGGACGGTCAGAAGAAGCTACAGGAAGCTATGGATTACGCTGAGAAGAAGCTTGCAGAAATGGGTATTACTTATGACGAAGCTACTCTACGCAAGGAGATTGAAGCTGCTGTCTATGAGATTAGTGGCGCTCTAAAGGGTGATACTAAGAAGAATACTACGGAGTATGTAACTTCTGGTTATATTCAGGCTGTTATGGATAGCAATACAGATGCTCCTACGGCAACTGTAACTACTACTGCTACAAGTAAGTAATTTATAATTATATTTTTAAATGGCTTATATCTATAAAATAATTAATGACATAAATGATAAAATTTATGTAGGTAAAACTGAATTTTCTATTGAAAAGCGTTTCAAGTAGCGAGGTTGATAAAAATGACTGATGTAAAATTTTTTGAATTTAGCAAGAACGCTGTCCGTGATTATGTAATTAATCATCTGGATAAGTCTGATACTACACCTGATTTTGATGTGTATATTGTATGGTATTGTAAGACTTTGCAGAATTGGAAGGCTCTTCTTTCTACCACTCTATTTGATGGAATGTACTACGAATTTACTCTCAATGGAGATAAAGACGAGGCATATCTTGATGCTTATAAGAAGTGGGACAATAATTGCATCAAGATTCCAGAGGTATACCTATAATGAATGTCATTATTCCTTTTGTTCTTGGAATGTGGGTTATGTTTGTCATTGACTATATCCACAGCATGAATAAAAAGTAATCCAAAGTTTTTTCAAAAAAGCTTTAAAAAAGTCTTGACAAACAGAAATGTTTGTAGTAATATAAAGACAAGCTCGAAAGAGCGCAACATGAGTTATCTCTTCGACTCTAACAGCAATTTTTCATAATATTCTAACAAAAGAAGTAAACTATGGTTCGATTCCACAATCCTTTCCCTGAGAGGATTAGTCAAGTGGATAAGACGGCTTCATGAATTATTAATGAGTCGAGAACAAAAACAAAAAAAGTTAAAAGCCTCTTGACAAATGAAAATCAAGATGGTATAATGAGCACATAAAGAAATAAAAAACTTGTTTTATTTAGCAAGAGTGATTCTTTTAGTTCCCTAAAACGTGGTATGCCAATCACATTCAATCTTGCTATCTAAATAGGCAGAAGAACCTACTGCGTTTCTTGTTAGTACGCTCCTATTCTGAGCTGGAACACTTGAAAACCAGTAGAGTTCCTAAACCGAAATTCCATTTGCGCCTGTAACTCAGTGGTAGAGTAGCGGCCTTGGATAATAGCGTTTAGGCTTTAGCAAGTGCGAGACTTGCATTATCCCTTAAGCCGTCTGTCATGGGTTCGAATCCCATCAGGCGCACCAATAGTAGTTTTGTAATTTTGGTCTATTCGACACTCACAGTAATTTTTAACACATATAATTGGATTTGTATTTGTAAAAATAGTGTCGAGTATAATTAACAAAGAAAGGACAACAACTATGTTAAAGCCAGAAGAAAAAATCATTCTTGACCTTTGTGGCGGTACTGGTTCATGGTCTCGTCCTTGGCAGTTAAATGGGTATGATGTTCGTATCATTACTCTTCCTGAATATGATGTAAGGACTTTTAATCCTCCTGAGAATGTTTGGGGCATTCTTGCTGCTCCACCTTGCACAGAATTTAGCAATCTAAACTGTATCGCTGAGAATCGTCATCGTGACTTTGATGCTGGTATGGAAATTGTTAATGCGTGTTTGCGTATTATCAAAGAGTGTAATCCTGTTTGGTGGGCTTTGGAAAACCCTCGTGGACATTTGCGTGATTTCCTCGGAACTCCTACTATGACTTTCCAGCCTTGGGAATATGGAGACCCTTGGACTAAGGCTACGGATATTTGGGGTACTTTTAATATTCCTCCAAAAAAGTATTCTCGTTGGGAAGATGTGCCTAATAAGATTCCTCTGTATACTCGCAAGGGTAGAAACAAGCCCAATTTTGCTTTTCTTCATAAGTCTGCTTGGAAGAATATTCCTCAACTTAGTTGGCATCATCAACCTGAAACAGATGCGGAATTTAGAGCAATGACTCCTCCTGCATTTGCATGGGCATTCTATGAAGCTAATAAACTGAAAGTTTATGAGGGTAATTAAATGACAACCGAAGAAAAGTTGCGAGAGTATGCTGATTATTATATCACTCTTTCTCCAATTAAAAAGGTGCGATTTTTAGAAAAGAATTTTAATCTTGGTAAGTTAAAATGGTATCAACGTATTTGTCTTACAATTGAGTTTGCGATTGGTGACTTGAAAGATAAGACAAAAAATATTTTCAAAAAAGTTTAAAAAACACTTGACAAACAAAACAAAGTGTGCTATACTTAGTACACAATCAAGGAAGACGAATGGTTGGTGAGTCTCAAAACAACCCAACTACCAAATGATAATAAGTGCGTGAGCTTAAATGCTAACGAACGTAATGAAGAAGCGACCTCGACCTCATATATCGTATATATATGTTGTAAATTACAAGAGTGAGTCAAGCAGTAATTACAGGAGACATTTAAGTAAGGATTAATCGCAGTCCTGCTTGTTATCATTACCATAGTCTTGGTGATAGACTATCAAAACATCACTCCCCCAACTCCCGTCCGAAGTCTTGGAGTAGAACGCAAGCGATGGGCGTTCGAAGCAGAAAATGAAAGGGAAGAACACGATATATAGTGAGATAACCTATCGGGGTGCTAATGTGATAGGAAGTCTAAGTTCGGGAAAATCGTGAGTGGAAATTCCACGAGGTAAGCGTAGCGAACTTACCTAAACAGCTTCTTAATTACTACGGTAATTAAGCATAACTCATACTACGGTTAGACTGTATGAGAATCCTACTCAATGAGAAGCTGAGAGGATTAAGGTGACTAACCCTCCGAATGGTTGGTGAAGAGAAAGTTCAATCCAACTACCAGATTCTTTTACAAGGATTCATATACTCCTTCGACACTTACAGCAATTTTTACAAATGATATTTTTGAAATAACAATTGTAGAGTTCAATTCTCTATATAGCAACTCCTTACAGTCAGAGAGGAAACGCTATAGTCTGGTAGACCTGAAAAATGTGTCGAGTTTCTGACAATATGCCTTTTGTAGTATAATGGCAGGAAAGTTTCTTCTCTCTTCCCTTAAAAGAGAAGTGGAGGGTGGGTGTCTTCGGATTCCCCTTACACGAATGGCTGGTGAGTGTTTAAATAACCCAGCTACCATTAAATCCGTATGAGGTAACATAACAAGGGTTCTCATTAAAACTTGGAACTGTCCCGTCACCTTGTTTGTATAAGGGAATGAGTCAAGAGGTTATAGTTTACGGTCTATAACATTAAAGTTTAGCAATGAAAATGACCGAGATAATTGTGTGTAAGTCTGAAATAATGACTCCCCCCAATCGAACCGAGGGCAGATATGTGTAAAGCTGGTCTGTCAGTAGTTGCTAAACTGAATATGCAGGTATGGTGGAATTGGTAGACACAGCAGACTCCTTGGTATAGCATAAGTAATGCGCTCTTTTGAGAGATAAAAGTTCAAATCTTTTTATCAGGTCCAAAAATCTGCCGCTGAAATATGCGTGGGGGTTCGAGTCCCCCTACCTGTACCATATTTATTTAATAGTCAAAAATACGTTCATTTAAGAACGTTCGACACTAACAGCAACAAAGAAAGTTATAATACTTGCAAAGGGGCCTGTGTGTTAGGAGTTCAAGTCTCCTCGTCCGTCACAATATGACGGATGTAGCTCAACTGGCAGAGCAACAGAATGTATAAAATGTGTCGAGTTTAAAAAACATTGTTAATTTTATTAAATTGTATTAAAAAAGATTTTTATGTTTTAGGTATCTCCTCTTTTTGAGTTGCCACAAGAAAATTATAACTTAAAATAGGACTTCCACAGCATATATCATTGCTTTGGTAAAAAGATACGAGCATAATCACGGCGGTGTCCTTGGTGTAGGTGTAGTAGGTAGCTGGTCTTTCTGCGTTTCTTTCTCTTTCTCTTCTCGATGTTGGTATGAATATTAATAGGAAATAGCTAAAAGTCGGAGAAAAAACAAAGATGCAACCCAATTTAGTGTAAAAATCTTTTTAATAATCGTCCTCACAAAGAGAGTGGTGACTTGGAGTGGGGACAAATAAGGCGGGAAGGGTGTTAGTTCCCAAACGAGACTCATAACCTCGTCCACGTCGTGTGCAATTCCGACTCCCGCAACCATTAAAATTTTATAGAAAGGAAATGACCCCTGCATGGATAAATGCCTGTCTATCCCTTTCGTCTTTGACGGAGAAGATTACCGTGTAGTTTATTGTCCTTATGATATTGTAGAAGAAATTTGGATTGAAAAGAAAAACACTGGTTTCTTCTCTAAAATTTTCCCTTGGTCTCATGTAACTAATAAGAATTGGTATCCAGCAATTTGTGAAGCGTTTAATGTATATCGTTCTAAACATCCATCTTTTGGACTTCCTTCTTATAAAGACCTAAACTATATGGAAGAAGTTATGCGTTTTTATTATCGAGAATGGACTGCTGACCTTGTTAGCTCAAGGGAAACTCATAATCGACACGAAGAACAGTATAATTACATCCTAAATAAAAACTATGAACCTGATGAGGTAAAATATTAATGAATAAAGAAATTGAACGCAAATGGCTTTTAAAGGGCGGAGAATTTAATTTCCCCGATGAAGCTACCGTTATTAGAGAGTAGCTGTGGCAGTATTATCTCGAAGTTACTATTGATTCTGATAATCATATCGTCAGTGAAACTCGTATTCGCTACAAAGCTGGTTCTAATAATGGAAAGCTAACCTATAAAATTGGCAATGGTCTTGAAAGAATTGAGCTTGAAGATAAGCTATTTTCTGCTCGAAAGTTTGTTGCTAAAATGAGTAGGGAAACAGGTAAAAAGGCTATTAAAAAAGAGCGTTTTACAGTATTTATAGCTGGTCAAAAACCTGTTGAAGTTTGCATTGTTGATGATACTTGGGCTTACGCCGAGGTGGAATTTGACTCTGAGGCTGAGGCTAAGAGATATAAATTCCCATGGGCAGAAATGGTTGTGAGTGAGGTAACTGGTATTCCTAAATATAGTATGGCGGGATATTGGGTAAACACTCGTGAACAACAGCGAATCTAATAAAAACGGAGTTTTATTCTGATGTTTGATTTTAAGAATCCCAAGCCAACAGTCTTTTGTATTCATTGTAATAAGATGGTTGGTTATGATACAGATGTAGCAAAAGTTAATCTTACTATTCGAGGAGTTAATTTTTCCTATGATGAAAAGATTGCCTTTTGTGAAGAGTGCGGTGACGAAGTTTATGTTGCTGCATACAATGATATGAATGTCGATGCTCGTGAAAAAGCTTATAAGAATGAGCTTGAGCGTCGCAAAATTACGCAGGAAATTTACGGAATTTCCTCAAAAAATTCTGAAAATTCTCTTGACAAAACAGAAGACCTGTGATATAATTAAGTCACAATCAAGAGAGAGAAGTTGCTCCCAAATGGTGTATTTAATAATCTTGTTGCTTTTTGTGGTGTTCTTCTAATTGTGTTGATTCTCAACTTTGTTCGTTTTCGTTTTAGTCTCCTTTCTTTATTTTGATAGGACCTCCTTTGTTTTGTGTAATGAATTGACGGTTGAGCACTTCTCTCTCTTGTTTGAGAAAAAACAAAGTCTAAAAAAGACTTGACAAATTACAAAATGTGTGCTATAATTGGTACATAAACAAAAACTTTAAATGCAGTAGTGTGGGAACGCTTACCCAGCCTACGCACCGAACGTAGGAGGTGCCAGTTGGAATCTGGTCTACTGCTATAAAACCAAGAACTTCGTGGTAGTAAAACACGATAAATAAATTAAACTGCCTCCTGTCGGTCAACCTCTTCGGAGGGTATGTTGGAGTTGTTGGGTGAGGAATCGAAAGTCCCAACCGAAGTTCTTGTTTTTCTTAAAACTTAAAAAGGAATTAATCAATGTAGACGAAAATTTGTTCTTAATGCAAAATTGAACAACCAATCGAAAATTTTGGCTGGCGCAATAAAGAAAAACAATAGAGAAACGCTTATTGTAAAAGCTGTCACTTAAAAAAAGTTAAAGAAAATTATAACAAAAAGTGGCAAAAATAAATGAAATTAAATCTCATCTTTGCTGTGAGAAATGTGGTGAAACCAGACCTTATGTTTTAGATTTTCATCATAAAAATCCCAGTGAAAAAAAGGATGCGGTAGCAAGAATGATAACAAATACTTCTAACATAAACAGTGTTTTAGAAGAAATAGCTAAATGTGCAGTATTATGTGCTAATTGCCATCGAGAATTTCATTATTTGCAAAAACAAAATCCTGATTTTACTTTAGATGAATATTTATATGGTTGTGTAGCCAAGCGGTAAGGCAACGGGCTTTCTCAGAATCAGTTAAATGGGTTATATGATGTGATGGGGTTAAGTAGCATTGTATAAGTTCTGTTAGTAGGCTATCGGACGGTTAATCCGACAATGCAAGTGCAAGTCTTGCTTTTGGGGCCAGACCCCGTGATTTCGCAGGTTCGAGTCCTGCCACAACTGAAAACAATCTTAAATATATCGACTCTCACAGCAATTTTTCTTCTACATATAATGCCTTTATTTATATTTGTAATATGAGTCGAGTTTAAAACAAATTAACACAAATCCTGAAAACAAAAAGGAGCAAAAATCTAAAATGGATATTCTAAATACTCCAAATGGTCCAGCAATTCTTGGAGCTAATCCAACAGAACTTGCAACCTTTGAAAAACAGGCAAATGTAACTCGCGCATTTAAGGTAAGTCTTTTTTGCGCGAAGTGTAAAGCTGAGATGGAAATGACGAATCAGATGATTCCAACTTATCCGCCAAAGGTTCAATACATTTGTCCCGTATGTAAGAATAAGATTACATCTGAGAAGATGTATCCTTATATTGACTATGAATTTGAGGGCGAAGCTCCCAAAAAGTCAAGCCAGATTCTCGTTTAAAAAGAGTAATTTACTCTTTTAATTTCACAGATTTCCTTTCTTTATCGACCCTTACAGCAACTTTTATTTGGACTTAACTGTTAATTAAGAATTCAAAACAGGGTCGAGAATATGGAGCTCTACGTTAATTGGTCAAACGAGAGGACTTATAATCCTCCATTCTGTGTTCGAGTCACAGGGGCTCTACCAATAGTAATTATATAGATAATCTTTCAAATCGACGCACACAGCAATTTAACAAATAACAAAAAAGATATTTTAATTTGCTTAATAAATTGATTCTGTCATTTTTCTCCTTACTTGCGTCGAGTTTTTCTCCTAAAGAGGTAGAATTACAATTCAATATCGAGGAGTAGCGCAATTATTAGAGCGGCGGTCTCTGGAATTTTGGACTCTGTATTGGAAACTTTACAGTGAAACGTGTCAAAATCGGTGGAACTCTTAGTCCCTTAAATTAAGACAATACCGAGCCAAGCCTTGAAAGACAGGAAGGTGTAGAGAGCAGATGGCACGAGCCTAAACGATTTTTTCGCATGGTTGTGGTGTGCTCCAATCTACAAGATTTTTTAAATCTGTTATAGCAATATAACGTGTAGAAAGAAAACCGCAGGTTACGGGTGAGAGTCCCGTCTCCTCTGATGCTTCTCAAGGGAGAAGTTAATTCTTCTCCCTTGTTTCTGAATAACTTAAGTGTACCTCATGTGTCAATACGCAAGACACATTTTACCCCAGCAAAAGGAACCAAAACTGAATGACCTACGAAGAATTTGAAGCAAGAGCTCAACAAATCTACAATGATTGTGAGCGGGATGCGGGTATGAACGGTGGGTTAGGACACGCTGCAATGGACGCTCTCATGGAAGATTGCCTAAGAGAAGCGCGGTATATTGCAGGACTTGAGATATTTAATTCTCTTCGTCATATTTGCTATTAACCAGTTGGGCATAGCTTTGGTTTCAACAAAAAAGTAATAAGCTATGCCCAACATAGTTTATAATAAAACCAAATAAAATATTCCTTTTATTTGGTTGTTGACCACAATATATAGTGGTATTAATTTTATACCCATACAATATATTGTGGTATTAGAAAACAATTTTATTGTTCGTGATTCAATGAAAGCACAAAAATTTTATTTGGACAAATTTTATTAAGGAGACATAAAAAATGATTGATGACATGAACTTTGACTGTGAAAATTGCTTCCATGATGAGTGTGATGGTTGCTGCGGTTATCCAGAAGATGGTTTTCAGTATCTTATTCTTGAAGACGCTGGTGTAACCAAGGCAGAGCTTAAGAACACTGAGATTGATGCTTTTAATGTTCTAATTAAGCTGTTTGGTACTCTTTCTACTAAGTATGTAGCTTTTGAAGACACCAAGTTTAATCCTCCTGTTGTAATGAAGCCTTCGTACAAGGGTGCGGCGCGAGTTAATTTCAAGGACGGAGACACTTTTAACGAAGATAATGGCATTAAGCTTTCTCGTGAGAAGGCACTGTACAAGTATCATCGTGACTTCGACCGAATCATTTCTGGTGCTCTTAAGGACGCTCGAATTCTTTGTGCTAATCTTGAGCGATACTGTGACAAGAATCACATTGACATTAGCAATGTTCCGTCTGTTCAGGACATTCGTGATACTCGTTACAAGAAGATTTAATTAGTTGGTATGGGTAAATTACCTCCTTTCATAAAATAATTTAATGCGGATTAAGAGAGCGGTTGATTTCCGCTCTCTTAGTCTATATAAATATCTTCGTTTATAAAAATTTTTCTTGACATACAAGATATTGTGTGTTATAATCAAGACAAACCAGAGAAAGGAGTTTCATTTTTGGAATTAAATTATCAAGAAGTAGAAAAGTTTTATTCTGATTTATTGGACACTAAAACACCAAAAGCTCAGAAATACCTTGTATATCAAACTTATGCCGAAGCAAAAGAAGCACAAGAAGAACTAAAAGAAGCAGTAAATTATTTCCAGCGTAATGCTTACACTAAAGGTAGTTCTTGTGTAGCACATAAAATTACAGATATTCTATATATTATTGAGACAGTATCTTTAGTGGAAAGTCACGAGTCTCATTATCATCCTCTCCTTTGTTTTGAAGGAAATTACGAACTGTGCCTTGACACAAAAGGATATGTTTTTTGCACAACTAATTATCTTGACGCTATTTTTTATGGATACATTTATCTCTATGACAACCCTGACAATGCAGAAGAGAAATTTAACTTTGTAAAAACTTATCTATACTACGCATCTCAAGAATATCTCAAGAAAGAAGAGGAAAAATAAAATGACTGACCCCTATATTACTCCTCATTGCGAAGCGTGGCTCATTGCAATATGCAACAAAATTAAAAATGATACATTTTTCCAAGCAACACCATACAGCGGAATAGCTGAAGCAGGAATTGAACTCAAAGGAAACACAAAATCTATGAAAATTGATTTTAGTTCTATCTGTGCATTTTATCATGCCATTACAAAACTTGGTTATAAGCAATCAATAGAATCAGCTACAAAAGAATGTGAGCGTTTAGCAGGATGGAAAAGAAAAATTTAAACAAAAATAACTCAAATCTTATTGTAATTAATTGCGATGAAATTAAAGAACAGGAAAAGCTCAAAGAACGCACAATAAGTGATGTTCCCCACAAATGCAAATTTTGTGGTAAAGAAATGCGTCTATTTAAACCTGACGTATTAGCACAAATGCAAGAAGATGTTAAAACAGAATTGGGAATGTACACTTGCGACTGTGAAGGGTATCATAGATATTTTATTACCGTAATTCAAGAGAGAAAAGCGGCACTTGAATATCAAAAAGCCATGTACTTGATAAATAAAGCACGTCAAGAGATTTTTTTGAAATCCGCTTTTTATAAAGATGCGGTAGAATTATCCAAAATCAGAGCCAAGGCACAAGAAAAGATAGACAAAATTAACAGCATTCCATCTAAAAAAGAAAAATATAGCCAGTTAGAAAATTATTTTTCTTCTGTTTCTGATTTTAATGAAGGCAGGGGAAATATTCTTGATTATTATTTCTGGCCTGTGTTTAATACGGGAGGTCAAAATAATGAAAGCAAGCAAGCTACTTAAGATAGCTAAAGACATTTTTCTCAAATGTATCACTGTGGTAACAGGATGTACAACTGGTATTTTGGCAGGTATTTTAACAACCGCTATCGTAGTTGGGATTATTGTTCTTTGTTTTGGCTTAATTCTTTTTGGACTCGGACTTGAATATTTTGTCTTAGCTATTCTTTCCAAAGGGGCGTGTTATCTATTAGGCATACCTTGGATGGGATGGATTAAAACACTTCTATTTTATATAGGAATGGTCATTGTACGCGATATTTATTTTGAATTACAACCAGACAACTAACTGATTTAAAAAGGAGAATTAGTTTTAAATGAATTTAACAAAAGTAAACGGTGTTAATATTATTTCAGGGTCAATAGAGGAATTTGCTATCAAAATGGTAAATTGCGCGAAGAAGAACGTAAAAAATCATTCTACTTATGTAAACGCAAATTTTTTTGCTGGTTTTAAAGAAAACGGAGAGTATTTTACTCTTCCAGTAAATCACCTTATCTGTGATGTCGAAGCCACTTCTGTTCCGCTTGCAAAATACAATGAATTGCGAGGAAAGTTTGTGGGTGAAAAATATTTTTACAATTCCTATGTAGCTCAAGGGGGTGTACCCCAATTTTGTGGTCATGCTCTCACTACTTTCTATATTGAAAATGGTAAGTCACATATAGAAGACTTAACTGAGCTTCGAGATACAATGACATATGCCATTGCAGGTATTCCTCTAATTAAGAATGGTAAGGATGTTATGTGGAAAGACTATGTTAAGCCGCAAGGTTGGAGTGGTAGCGAACTTTATGCAACCTATCATACTCTTCTTGGGCTCAAGCCAAATGATAATAACATCTATATCATGAATTGGAAGTCTACTCGCAGCAATATGATTTCCCCTTATGCGGAAGCTTATTATAAGTTTAAGCCTATGGGCTTTGAAAATCTTATTAAGCTTGATGGTGGCGGTTCAGAGATTATGAAGTATGAGGGTAAGACAGTTCATGCTCTATCTGAGAATCGCATTATCAACGCAATTATCACTTTTGACCGCAAGGGACAGCAAAACGAATACGAGGTAAACACTCACAAGTTCCCCACTCGTGTACTTGTTCGTATGTGCAAGGGTGATGATGTAAAGTGGATGCAACAGCAACTTTGCAAAGCTGGTTTCACTTGTGATATTGATGGTAGCTTTGGTTCAGCAACTTACAATACTCTAAAGGCTTATCAGAAGTCTCGTGGACTTGAAGTTGATGGCAAGTGTGGACCCGCAACTCGACAGAAACTTTCTCAGGAGTAAATTATGGCAGAGAAAACTTTTACCGTTTCTTGTACAATGGAAGATAGATGGATTAATCATTTTCTATCTCTTTTAAGTTACATGGAATTTTGTGGTAAAATTGGTCATTCTTCTTTAGTTGGTTTTTATTCAGATGGAGACGGCGATTTCCGTCCAGAATTTAAAACGAATATACAATGGGAAAAGCAATACAGCCACACCACAGAAAAAGCACCAGAATTATATTTTGACGCTGGTTAAAAATAAATTTAGGCTTTGTCAGGATTTTTTAAAAAGGTCTTGACAAACCTTTTTTTATCTGTTACAATAGGCGTATAAAAAATAAACGACCCTCTGGGAAAGGATAATTAAGATGGTTTATGAATATTCAACTGTAGTTGATTTTCCGCTTACTGAAAATTCTAATGGGTGGTATGTCACAGAAGATGCTCTAAAAAAGATGGTGCATTATTACAATACGCATTATGGTTGTAAAGCTCCTGTTATCATTGAAAGAGAAACAAAGCAAAATAATATTGTAGGAACAGTTAATTCCAATGAAAAGCTAACTATTAAACATCACAGCAAAAACAAATGCAGTATTAAGCTTCCTGTTCTTTTGCGTACTGATTTCAATCCCAACCAGTTTTATCAGGCTGTAGACCTTTGTAATGTAAAAACCAATCCCAATAATCCTAATGAACTTATTTCTTTTAGGATTAAAAATGTAGTTGCTATTCCTAAGGAGGAATAAAAATGAGTTATGATATTAGTTTTCGAGTAAAAGTTGAAGGCTTAGATAATGTATATGTTGAGCCTTATGGAGAAAATACTGATGCCAATATTACTTGGAACCTTCGAGAAATGATTATTAAGTCTACAGGACTTGAGAACTGGTGTGCCGAAGGATGCCTTGGACTTTGTAAAGATATTATCCCAAGTATCGCTAACGGTTTAGCCGAACTTGAGAAGTATCCTGAGAAATACAAGCAGTATGAGTCTCCAAATGGTTGGGGAACTGTCAAGGGATGTAAACATTTCTTTAGTTGGATTATAAGTGACTGGACTACTTATTGTGAAAATTATTCAACAGAAAGTCTTGCAGATGTAACGTATTTTTATATTTGTTAAAGGAGAAATAAAATGAAATATAATTTCTTTGAAGAAAAAATTAATAATGCTTATGAATGGTTTGCTTTTTGGGGTATTTGGACTTTAATTACTTTAATCCAATCCATCTTCACACCCCATAATGTAATTATTAATGGATATTGTTTTCATAATCTTTTGTGGTATATTGCGAGTATTATCTATTTTATTATCGCTTGTGTTTATCATTGGCGCTATTTTGAAGCTTATTATCACTTGCATGATACCAGCAAGATGGATAAATACACGGCTTCTTTGAGTCGTTGGATTGCGGAGAGAAATCGTGACCTTTCCTAAGAAAATTCGAGAACAAGTTTATAATAAATATGATGGCCATTGTGCATATTGTGGTCGTAAAATGGAGTATAAAGATATGCAGATTGACCATTTCATTCCTCAGAGACGGTGGAACACAGAACGGAGCAATGATATTAACAATCTAATGCCAAGTTGTAGGTCTTGTAATCATTATAAACGCGCTCATTCTCTTGAAACATTCCGCAGATATATTTTTGAAATTCCAAAAAAGCTTAAAGATAATTATATTTATAAAATTGGATTAATTTATGGGAATGTTATTGAAAACGAACATCCAATCAAATTTTATTATGAGGAATACGAGGAGAAGAAACATCATGACTTTAGCCGAGTTAAAAAAGATTGTTGATAGTTACTGTGAAGATAAATATACAAATCCAGAAGAAGTTAATTTAATTATTACTCTTGAGGAAATGTCAATAGGCCCTCGTGCTGGAACAGGTGTGGAAAATGCTTTTATGGGGTTCGATTGGGAACATAATCAATTCCGCATTCAACCTAAAGATAAACTTGTCCGATATAATAAGCAGAGAGATATTCCAAAAAGAATTATTTATTATAAAGCTCAAGGTACTTATTGTTGTACTACTTGTCAACATCCTATGAAGAAAACAGAAGCCAAAAATAATAATTATTGCCCTTATTGTGGGCAGAAACTTTCAGGTGAAATTTTGCTCATTTGACAAAAGGAGTATAAACATGAAAATTAATCGCTATAAGCTCACTCCCGATTTTATTAATTTAACTCAGGAAAAACAGATTGAGTTTCTTATTACAAATGATTTCAAAGAGGGATTTTGGGGTGCTCAAGAAGATGGCAGAGAGCATCTTTGGTACAGCTCTCAAAACTTCGTTATACATGGTTCTATTGATTGTAATGTAACTGTTGACCTTTTACATCTTGATGAGTGGAACGATTATGACTACATTGCCATTGACGATGATGATTTTGGTCAGTATTATCAACCGTTTTATGACTGTATGATTGGCAAAAAGCAAATTGGAAAATGGGAATTTATGTCAAAATGCGCTCAAAAATACAACGAAAAAATGGCAAAATTTTGTGATATTCAACTTCTTATGCCGGGAGAATATCCACAAGGAGAGTAAAATGAACAATACTTTTGAATATGTGTTAAATACTATTGACTCTAATGATTTTCGTAATGCGTATTATGATGCGAATGAAGAGGAAAAGAAACTGTTTTTTGAGCTACTTATTAAAAAGTTATATGACGCAGTTTACTAAATACTAACATTTCATTTGTTAGTATGAAATAAAAATGTTACTAAAGGAGATAAAGATGGAAACTCTGTATGATTCTATTTGCAATCTAACAAAAATCGGTTTTATTGGATTTTGTAATGAATTTGAATCTTCTGAATATTATCAACCAATTATGGAACTGATAAGAGAAGCAGCAAACAAAGGCAAAGATGAAGTTAGTATCTGTATTTTAACTAAAGATTACGAAAAATTTTATCCTGAAAATTGCCCCGAAAAGTATGTAATCGCAAAAGATAGATTGCATTTAGATTGTCTTTTTGAAGATGCCCAACTGTATTTTTATGGCAATGGATTCAAAGCATGGGTATCGAACAAGAGCAGTACAAAGGGGACTCTTTGTATTAAATGGATTAATCCAATTCGAAAAAATTGCATTGACGGAGACGAAAACTAATGCCGTCTGAAAAAACTATTCAATCTTATTTTGCTAAAGCCAAAAAAGCGTCCGAACAGGCGACTTATCCGAAGCAGAAAATTGGTTCTGTGATGGTTTATTCTGGGAAAGTTATAGCTGTTGGCTATAATACTTTTAAGACAAACCCTCTGCAAAAGTATTATAATAAATATCGCTTCACTTCTGACCCTCGTAATAATGGACTTGTTCATGCAGAAACGATGTTACTTTTGAAAACCAGATTTTTAGATTTGGATTGGAGCAGAGTTTCCATTTATACTTATAGAGAATACAAAGATGGTTCATTAGCTTTAGCAAGACCTTGTATTGCGTGTCAAACAGCGTTAGAAGAAAGAGGTATTGTAAACATTTATTACACTACTCCAAAAGGATGGGAAAAACTATGACACTTGAGGTAATTAAAATCGCAATTTTATCTATCTTATTTTGGCAGATAATTAGCTGTATTGCTGTTTTGATAAACGAAGATAAAGGTATTTATTTTGCGATTTGTATCCCTGCTTTTGTCCTTGAATGTCTTGGTTGGATATATCGTAAGATTTCCCTAAAGTATGTGCAAAAGCATTATTGCCGTGTTGGAGTTCGTTCTGAAAAATATACTGAACCTATCCCTATTTTTACTTTTTATTGTACTCATAAACAGTATGAAAAATTTTATCATAAAGGAGAAAATGAATATTATATTGACTTTCTAAAAGATGGCTCAACATTTAAATCTACTCCTTTTAAAAACGAATACTACCGAGGTCAAGAAAACTTTGCGGGGTATAAAAACTTTAGAGAAAAATTTGTAAAACCAAATAAATAATACTTGACAACCTCTTGTTGGTGTGCTATAATCAAAGCAAACTAATAGGAGGTTGTTTTTATGACAAACGGTGATATTTATTTCAATCCTTTCTTTGGTGATTTATGGATTATTGTTAATGATACTCAAATTAGAAAAATTAACGATTCCTATACTGAGGATTTTGATAATGTAATTGGCTTTAAGAAAGTAGGTCACGTTGATTTATGAGAGTATTATCGCTTTTTGATGGAATTTGTTGTGGACATTTAGCTCTTGAAAGAGCAGAAATTAAGATTGATTCTTACGATGCCTATGAAATTGAACCCAATGCAATTAAAGCTACTCAGGCTAATTTCCCTGATGTTGTTCATCATGGAGACGTAACAAAAGAGGATTTTACCAAATATAAAGGTAAAGTTGACATTATTATTGGAGGTTTTCCTTGCATGGACGTTTCTATGGCGGGCAAGGGAGCTGGGTTAAAAGGGGCGCGAAGTGGACTATTTTATGAATTTCTTCGTGCTATGGAAGAATGTCAGCCAAAATATTTTCTGGTTGAAAATGTTGTGATGAAAAAAGAATGGGAAGATATTATTACTTCTTGTCTTGGTGTAGAGCCTATTGAAATTAACTCTGCTCTTGTTTCAGCACAAAATCGTCGCAGACTTTATTGGACTAACATTCCAAATGTAACTCAGCCCAAAGACCGTGGAATTAAACTTGAGTATATCCTTGATGATGTTGAGTTCAAGAATTATAAAAATCCTGCTGCTATTCGAGGTCGTAGACTAAATAAAGCTACTATTGTCGGTCGTAGACTTGATGAAAATGGACACAGACAAGATTACGATAAGTCTATTCCTATTACTCAATGTCTTGAAGTCCGTGCTTCAAATACAGATAAGTCAAATTGTCTTACTACGGTAGACAAAGATAACGTCCTGACTCCGCTTCCTGTAGGCAGATACCCAGACGCTTTTAAAAATAATCTACCCTTTAGATATTATACCACTAAAGAAATGTGTCGCTTGCAAACTTTGCCTGACTCTTTTCTTAATATGATTCCTGAAAGCGCTGCTCGAAAAGCTCTTGGGAATGGTTGGACAGTTAATGTTATTTCTCATATTTTTAGCTTTTTGCCTGACGAATATAAACTACCAGAGGAATTTGTATGAAAATTATTGTAGATAGTTTGCCCTCTTATTGCGGAGATTGTGTTTTTTGTTCTGATTTTTATTATGATGTGTGCGACATTAGTAAAAGGGATTGCCCATTATCAAGATTGGAAGAATGTCCTTATCTTATAACTATTGATAGTTATCTATCTGAGGTAAATCATGGAGAATAATGAAATTAAATTATTATATGCCAAAGATGCGATTTTTAAATTAATCGGTCAATATTGTCGCTGTTTTAAGGGAGACGATGGAAACTATTATATGAGCGATTATTATGAAAGTGCATTAGAAAGAAGCTTTGAAGTGCTTGATTTTACCAAAGATGAAGTTCCTTTGATGGAATTTTGTCAAGCATGGGAAAATAATAACCGTAAGATTTGGGCTATCAATCTTTCTGATATGGAATATGGGGGATTAAAAGCTAAAGACTATTACGATTTTCTCGTTGAAGATTATAGCAAATTTACAGTAGCCTATGACACTTTTATAAAGAAAGCGAAAGGAAAATAAATGGTTTAACAGATAATTGGCACAACCAAATAAAAACTAACTTTTATTTTGAGGTAATTTTAAATGACACATGAACAGTTTAACCGTCTTGTTGACGAACTTGAAAATACTCGCGTAAAGACACTCAAGGAAAAGAATGCTCGCTATTCTCAGCCCGATGATGCACTTCACAATTTTGATGAAGGTGCTAAGATTATGTCCTGCACCTCCGCTCAGTGCGCTTGGAATTATGCAACAAAGCACATTATTGCTCTTCGTGATATGGTTCTAAATAATAATTTTTCCAATCGAGATGATGTGCTTGAAAAGATTCAGGATATTCAGAACTATCTTACTTTTATTTGGTGCATTTCTGAGGAAGAGCGTGAGAAGCTAACAAGATACGAAGTCTCAGCAAATAGTGAGAATACTTCTGCAAAGACAAAGAAAAAGTAAAAATATTTTTCAAATACCACTTGACAAACCCTTTGTTGAGTGGTATACTCTTAACATAAAGCGACCGACTCAGCAAAAATTTTAATGCGGTCGAGAATGGAGAATAATATGTATAAGAACAATATTTCTAAAACCAACAAGGCTTGGTCTCCTAAGCCTGAGAAGCCTATGCGTCAGAAGTCTGGCAAAGAGAAGTTTTTTGACAAGATGGAAAAGACCAACAAGGGCTTCTATGCTCGTGCCGTTGTTCCCAAGTCTCTTCCTGATAATATGACCTACACTACCAATGGAGCTGTGGCATATTCTACCACTTCTTCTGCACTTTTGGATATGTTCACTAAGCTGGTAAGCTATCGTTCGCTGGACGAGAAGCAGATTGTCAGTGATTGGCGTAAGGCTTTCAATGAGAATCCTCGTCTTGCTATGCGTTTCCTTGGCTATGCAATGGACGTGAGAATGGGCGCGGGCGAGCGTCGTTTCACCCAGATTGTCATTCGTGACATGGTGAAGAACGGTGGTGCAAGCATTGCTGCGAAACTTGTTCCTCTGATTGGCGAATATTCTCGTTATGATATGCTTTACCAGTTCCGTGGTAACTACACCTCTGAAAAGGCAGTTCGTGACTTCATCACTAAGCAGTTTGCGGAAGATATGGAAAACATGAAGCAGAACAAGTCTATTTCGCTTCTTAGCAAGTGGCTGGATAAGGCCAACTCCCATTCTAAGCAGACTCGTAATAATGGTCTGTGGACTGCAAAACAGTTGAATATGACTGAACGTAACTATCGCAAGGCTCTGTCTACTCTTCGTAAGTACCTTGATGTTGTTGAGCGCAAGATGTCTTCGGATAATTGGGCCGCTATCGACTACGAAACTGTTCCCTCTAAGGCAAATCTTAACTATAACAAGGCATTCCTGCGCCATGATACTGAGCGTCGTCAGGCATTCCTCAACGCACTCAAGACTGGCGAAGCTAAGATTAATGCTTCTGTTGCAAATCCCTGCGATATTGTCAACAAGTATATGAATATGAATCAGAATAGTCGTTGGTACGCTCTTCCCAGTCAGATTGATGATACTCTTGAGGGTATGTGGAAAGCTCTGCCTGACATGATTCCTGATGATAAGGGTATGCTGGTTGTTTGTGACTGTTCTGGCTCTATGACGAGCGGTATTGGCGGTAACACGAATATGCGTTGCATTGATGTCGCCACCTCTCTTGCCATTTACTGTGCTGACCACCTCAAGGGAGCTTTTGCAAACAAGTATATCACCTTTAGTGCTGACCCGCATATTGTGCGTTTTAAGGATGATGATAGCCTCTGCAATAAGCTTAAGAAGACTTGGGAGTGTCAGGATTATTCCAATACCAATCTTGAGAAGGTCTTTAACCTGATTCTCAAGACTGCCATCGACAATCACTCTCCTCAGTCTGACCTGCCTGAGCGTATTCTCATTGTTTCTGATGGTGAGTTTGACTCTATGTGCGATGCTCAAAATACTGTCCCCCATTATGGTTGGAGCAATTCTCGTACTCCTGTTGATAAGACGTTTATGCAGAACATTGCACAGCGTTTCAAGAATGCTGGGTATAAGGTACCTACGATTTGTTTCTGGCGCGTAAATACCAGAAATTCCACTGCTCTGCCTTTCAAGGTTGATGACCGTGGAGTTATCATGGTGAGTGGTTACAGCACGAACCTCCTCAAGATGGTTTTGTCTGACAAGACCAATCCTATGGAAGCTCTTCTGGAACAGCTTAATGTTTCTCGTTACGATTGCTTCGAGGCGGCGTATAGCGCATAACTCAAAAGGGTAGGTTTTCCTACCCTTTTGTTCTAAAAGGAGTACACTAATGTTTGATAAAACCTATCTTTTATCTCCTCAAGGTCAGGCCGATTACAAGGCATGGATTAAAAAACTAACAGATATTGCCGCTAAAGAAGTTGGCGTTTCTGCAACCGTAGATGATGATGGTGAACCTGTCCTTATGCTTATGCGAGGTAAAAATGCTGTTCCAGAATCTATGCGAGATGAAAACGCCAATCTTTATGTAATTAAAGTTACCATTGAAATTAAAGATATTCTAATGCGAGAACTTGAAGAAGTAGAACTAACAATTAGAAATTATAATTTCCCCAAAGAAGCTTTACCCGAAGTCTACGAAGGGGTAGAAGAATCTATTATCTCTTTTTTAAAGACTCGTTTCACAGAGCGCGAAGAAATTCTTCGTAAGGCAGAACAAGAAAATAAATTTAAAATTTACGATTTCTTTGATTCCGACAAAAAGGAGAAACCCAATGAAGATTCAACAGGTAGTAAACAATCCTGACCTCATTGTAATTGATGGTCGTTGGCGAATTTCTCTCTCCACTGGTGAGATAACTAATTTTGATGGGACCAAAGCATACGACCCTCCCGAATATGTTTTTAAATTTCGTGATGAAGCATTAGCTGGAAAGTGAGTATATTATGGAATATATTTCAAAAAATGATTTGTTTGAAAAACTTGAGGACGCTATTTGTGACGTTTTTAATTATGCTGACGATTATCCTGAATATACAAGAAGTGGTTTTTCAAGAGAACTTGTGAGCGAAATTATCGACTCTCTTCCAACCATTACTCTTCCTGACGATTAAAAATATTTTAAAAAACTCTTGACAAATGCCTTTTGGTATGTTACTATTAAAGCATACCAAAAGGTTATTTCTTTTTAAGGAGTTTATATATGTTTTCGATTGAAACTGCTATTGTTGATGAGATTGTAAGATATAATAAAGTAGATTGTCCCTTTACTCTTTCAAGTGATACTAAAGAAGCTCTTAAAGTGACAGTTGATAGAAGTTTTAAAGATGATTATAATCTTCCGATTCTTTGGAGGTTACATAAAACAGCTTTTTCTACAACAGACTTTCCCGCTTATCAATTTCAAATTTTTAGTTTTAAAAGGTTAAGTTGGGAAAACTGTTGCCGAAGATTAGTTGATATTAGTGAATGGCAAGAATATATGAAGAATAATCTCACCCTTGGATTTAATCGTGGAGCAATTCAATATGACACTCTCATTAGTAATGCGAAAGAGTTTCTTAAGAGAGAAGAGGGTTGCGTAATCTATGACGCAACAACCACACCAGAATGGAGGGCAAAAGAATGATTCAAATTCGTGATAATGTGTTTGAGACAAATTCTTCTTCAACACATTCACTTTGTATTTCCAAAGAAAAATTCGACCCTAAAAACATTCCTGATTATCTTAATATTACTGCCGACGAAGATTTCGGTTGGAGTAGAGATACCTATAGCACAGCAGAAGAAAAAGCGAATTATATTTTTGAGGTTATGTGCAAATGTGGCCTAATGGCTGAAATTAAAGACTTCAAAAACAAAATTAAAAAGCTTGGAATTAAAGCCAGCTATCCGCGTCTTATTAAGGACAAATGGGGAGATATTGCTATTAGTGGTGATGTAGACCACGCAGGAGAAGTTATTCCTTTTATTCACGAACTTCTAAAGGACGAGGATAAACTTTGTCGTTTTCTGTTTGACTACAAGAGTGTTATTTACACGGGTAGTGACTGTGTAGACGATTCTGATGCAAGTTGTTATGTTGCAGAAGCGGCAGAAAATAATGGATATACTTGGGGGCAAGATGAAAACGGCGAGTGGAATGAAACTCATCATATCCATCCCATGTATGACCCTGACCACTATGAATATTTCTTTAAGGGGAACTAAAAAATGTATAATAAAATTGACCGTCTTGGCACTCGCATTTACGCCGTAACTTTTCTTGAGTATACCAACCCTTTAAAAGATTGTGTAGCTTTTAATCCGACAGGCGAAATTGGAAAAGCAGAATATATTCATACCGAGCCACGCACAGGAACAATTCTTGTGAGTGAGACTCATATTGACAGCATTAAAAAGTTTGGTATTAAAGATTTGAACTTTGTAGGCTATCTCCCTGATAATCTTTTCTATCTTTAATTGAGGTAAATTAAAATGATTCAAATTCGAGACAACACTTTTGAAACTAATTCCAGTTCCAGCCATTCTCTAATTATTACTGATTTCGATGGGAAGTATACTCCCGATGAAATGATGAAAGGTATCTATCTTTGGAACGATAAAAAGAAAAGAATGTATGATAGCGAACTTGAATTTTATCGCTCTCCTTTTTCTTTACTTGCAACTTTTGAGTCTAAATCTCGTTATGCTATTGCTTCTTCAAACGGACGTTTGGCTGACAAGGTTGAAGAGCTTTGGTATAAATATATTCCTAATTTTAATGGCTTTGAATTTGATACCAGAGACGAAGAATATGACTATGATAAACAGGAATGGGTAGACCTTGAAGAGCCGAAGCCTGTTTATGGTGGTACTGATGATTATCAAATTGAGGGTTGGCTTAAACATTATAATGTAAGTCTTGAAGATTTTCTCACTATGCGTCGCTATATGGTTGTTTGTGATGGTGATGAAACACGAGAATGGTATCACGTCCTCGATAGCGGTCTTGTGGATAAAGCTCACATTATTCATGACAGCGAAAAAGAAGCTGCGGAAGCTTGGGAAAAGAAATACCGAGAGGAGAATAACGCATGACTTCACTCACTATTAACCATTTTACAGGTAGTGTCCTTGATTCTGATGCCCCAATTATTGCACATCAAGTTAATTGTATAGGCGTAATGGGAGCAGGAGTGGCAAAGTGTATTCGTAAAAAGTATCCTGATATTATGACCACTTATTCCAGATGGTGTAAGACTTATGGTTCTAATCTTCTTGGAATGGTTTTAGATTATCCTACAGACAACAACCAGATTATTGCAAATTGTTTTGCTCAAGACAAGACTGGTTCTGACCGTCAGACTAATTATGAGGCTTTTTATAATTGCCTTGTCAATCTTAAAAAAGCAATTGATTATTATGGCGTTGAACATCGAATTGCTTTTCCATATAAGATTGGTTGCGGTCTTGGGGGAGGAGATTGGAGCATTATTCTTGCTATGATTAAGTCTGTTTTTGACAAAGGCGAAGATTATACTGTTGAATTCTGGTCTCTTGACGGATTTGACGTAACTCCAATGGGGCTAATGTAATCCAAGTAATATGTTAAGTAGTTCCTAAATAGGATAAAAGAGATTTTTTATTAGAATTTATTTTCTGTTTTTATCTCGACAAAGGAGGTAACTACTATGTCTGATACTTTACATTTTGCTGACCGAATAGAAAGATAGAATTTTATCAAATCTATAGGCCGGTATGGAACGGTTATAGCCGAAGTTTATACTGATAGGGGACACCCCAATGGTCCCGAAATTCACAAAATTACAGACAATGCCATTATTATGGTCTATAACGAACGAACTGGAAACCATGTAACTGACTTAATTGCCCGACCACGGCAATTATTGCGATACAATATTCCAATTCCGACTAATATATTAGAGTTAGCCTATCAGCATCAAAAACTTGGTTATAACAATCGCTAAGAGGTTTGGAGATTTTTTCTCTAAACCTCTTGACAACTATATAGAGATATGCTATTATAAGTATACAACTTGAGGAGGTTAAAACCATGACAGAAGATAATCGTATTTATTGTGCTTATGACACTCTAAACCCCACCATCAATCCTGATGGTTCTGAGAAGCATTGGTGCTCTCATTATGGAAGCTATGTCTGCAAGGGGTGTGACCATCGGTTTGATGGAGACCGTATTAAAAAGTATATGGAAGACCATCCAAAGGAGCATTGATTATGAAAGATAATTGGGTTTCTTATAAAAACGGGAATTACAACGTTGCGCTAAATATTAAAAATGGCACAAAGGTTCGCTACAATGACCTTTCATTTTTTAAGGCAGACCGTCCAGAAAACATGGACATTTGCATTACTCGTTATTGTGAATACGGTTGCCCTTATTGCCACGAGAACGCAACTGTTAATGGTAAGCATGGAGATATTATGAACTCTAAGTTCATTGACACTCTTCCTGAATGGACTGAGGCAGCGGTCGGTGGAGGCCGAGCTACTTCTCATCCCGACCTTATTCCTTTTCTTCGTAAACTTAAAGAGCGTCATATTATTGCGAATATCACCGTTCAGCAGACCGAATTTATGTCTCATCTTTCTTTTCTGCGTGAGCTTGTTAATCAGAAACTCATTTACGGACTTGGCATTTCCCTTACCAACCCTTATGAAGAGGGCTTTATTGCTGCCGTTAAAACCTTTCCTAATGCTGTGATTCATGTTATCAATGGCGTTGTAACTCTCGCACAGCTTTCTGCTCTTGGGTGTAAAGACCTTAAGATTCTGATTCTTGGATATAAAGAAGTTCGTCGTGGCGTAGCATATAAAGCCGATGTAGACCATTTAGTTGAACTGCGTAAAAATAGGCTTTACGCAAGTCTGCCTTTTATTGCTGAACATAAGTGGTTTAAGACAATTTCTTTTGACAATCTTGCTATTGAACAGCTTGAACCCAAGCGTTTTCTGAGTGATGAGTTCTATCAGACGCACAACCTCGGAGACGATGGATTAATGGGAGAGCAGACCTCCGCTTCCTATTATGTTGACCTTGTAGAAAATGTGTTTGCTCGTAATTCCTGTGATGTAAATCACCGCTATCCGCTCGAAAATCATACTGCTACAGAGTGTTATCAGCTTCTTCGTGACAATAAAATTTAAGAAGGGGGAGAAAGTTATAAAATGAGCTTACTTGGTTTTGGTTCTCCTTTCGCAGATATTTTCATGGCTATGTCAATAGATGGACGCTTTGAGCCTAAAGATAATTTCGGCATTCACTCTACTCCCGATATTGATGATGAAGACGAATTAGACAATGATTATTTTTCAGATTTTACAGATTGTGAGGACGATTATTAATGTATATCATTTATGATGCTAATACTAACGACTATGTTTGTCGCGCGTCTCAGGGACAGTATAACATTTGTAGACAGTTACCTTATGCTGCTCTTTTTACTACTGAAAGGGGAGCTCAGAATATCCTAAATAATGGTGGACTTCCAAAGTTGATTCAGAGCAAGCATACTTTCACTATTGCTCATGTGTCCACAAAGGCTGGAAAGGCAAACAAGATTCTTATTGCGGCCAAGGAAGCTCCGCCAAAGACTTTTGATTTTTCCGCTCCTGCTGAAATTCGCAAAGCGGCTGACTATCTCGGTAGAGTTATGGAAAACGCAGAAGATTTAAGCGTTCAGCTTTCTAATATGGATAGAGAAATTAGTGATATTCAGCATTATATTGAAACTGCTTCCCTCAATGCAGCACAGCGTAGCCATGTATTTAAGGTATATCGTGAAAAGCTTACGGAACGTCGCCTTTATAAGAATCTTATGGATATTACTGCTACGATGGCTCAGGCTGGACTTTCTAAAAAGAATTTCAATAACACCGTAGCTTCTCTTGATGGGCTGGAAACTAAGGCGTATTCACCTCGTAGTGCCTTTGGCGAAACTCTGTTTGGAACTAAGAAAGTGGAGGACTAATCAATTATGATTCTTGTAACAAATGACCAAGCTAAAGCTATTCTAAGCGCAATGCTTAACGGTTTTCTCGAAGATGCTGAACTTACTCGAAAAGATATGCGTGATATTCTTGAAGACCTTGCAGATGAATTTCGTTATTGAGAAAGGAGTATACTATGGGATATTGGGACCCGCCCGAGTATTTTGACCAAGCAAAGTATCCTGAAATTGATGCTGAAACTGATGCTCTTATTGAGCATTTGGTTGGAGCAATCAAAGAAGAATATAAAGATGTAATCGCTAAAGAATCTGACGCTTATCAAGACCTTAAGGCAAGTTATGAAAGCTTGCGTAGAGAACTGACAAAAAACCGTGATGTGCTTTTAGCTAAAGACAATCTAATTGAAACTCTTCAACAGGAATTGACTAAAAAGACAACCGAACATCCTTCCTTTAAATTTAATGTTGGAGATATTGTCTATTATTCAGCAATTTCTTATAATTCAGAAAAGAAAGTTTTTTGCCCCCGTTGCGGAGGCAAGGGGTATGTTACACTTGACACCGAAACAAACAATCTCCCAGCAGATATTGCCGACCCTGTAACCTATATTTGTCCTAATTGCAGAAATTCTACGGGGAGCTATCTTTATAATAAAGCAAAAAATTTCAGAGAGTGTAGCTATTATACTTATTACATTGAAAAAGGAAAAATCATGGAAATCAAATATACCATTGGTGAAGAAAAGAATGAAACAACATATTTTGTCAAGTCTTTAACACAAACCTCATCTTCATCTTTCCGTGAACAAGACCTTTACGAAACTGCTGAACAGGCTAAAAAGGCAGTCATTTGCGACACAGAGTTATCTTATATCAATGCCTGTCATAATGTAGGTGTTATTCCTGATTCAACTGACAAAGAGGACTCTTCTGATGTTTGAATTAAAACCTTGCAGATATTGCGGAAAAGTTCCAAAAGTGTCCCCATTGGTGACACGAACAATTTTAAAACAGATTCCAAATAATTCAACGTCAAATATTTTCAAAATACAAACCGAAAGAATTGAAGTTCCTGTTTTTTATACGATTCGTTGCCAAAATGGAAAATGCAAGAATCACTTGCACAAATATCCCTATAAAATGATTTTGGAAAACTCTGTAAATGGAGCTATTTTAAAATGGAATCAACAAAACTAAGGAAACTTTCATATAAAAATTAACAAATAATTTTTCAATCTGTCTTAACAGGCGCGTAAAACCGTGGTATACTAACGGTAGTAAATCATCAAGGGAGGTTATTTTATAAACATTCTTTTTCTTGATTATGATGGTGTAGTAAACACACCGATGTGGCATCAACATAAAGCTGACCCATCTCGAATGATTTGCACTTTTAATTTCCCTTTCGATAACAAAGTAAATGACTTTCAATGCGTTCAATGGATTTCAGAATTCTGCCAAAAATATGATTATTCTATTGTAGTCACTTCTTCGTGGAGATGGGAAGATAATTACAAGGAATGTCTCATTAACGGTGGACTTCGCCAAGGCATTAAAATTCTTGGAAAGACTCCTGACTATGTAAAATATTTCGGGGCTACCAGAGGAGATGAAATCCAAGCTTGGCTTGACTTGCATCACGAGGAAGAAATTAACTTTCTCATTGTAGATGATACCTATAAAGAAGATTTGGAAGTTCATAAGATTGACTATGAAAACAAAAAAGTTCTTGGGCTGAATAAACTCCAAACTTTCAAACTTCAAGACAGATTTATTCAAACTAATACAATGATTGGATTTAGAGAACCTGATTTTCATCGAGCAGAGCAACTACATCAAAATCTCAGTTTAAAACAATTCTCAAATTAATTTAAATTAAAAATAAAAGGCGGTTTTTATTATGCTCCCTGTTAATGTCGATGGCCCAATTTGGCTAAATACAATCTTTACAGAATACAAAGCTTCGCTCGGTATTGCGACGATTAAACTTAAGGAGAATTAAAAAATGACAAGTTATCTATATGAAAACATTCGAAAAGTTCCTGCAAATCTAACCTGTGGTGATTTGATGGATATGAGAAAATATTTGAATGACATGGTAAATTGTTACAAAAATATTTCACATGAAGACAAACAGGCTATTGGCGGAGTAATCTTTGCTAATTTCGAATATAAAATTTTGAGGGCTGTTAATAATCACCTTAACAATGTTGCTTTAAAAGTAACTGAGGAAGATAATTGCGATAAGCATCTGACAGACACAACAAACAATCTGTGGTCAAGTTCTCCACAAATCCCCACTATTACCCATGATGTAAATGAATTTGCACATACGCCCAAGCGTAATTCTACTCCTAAGCTAAAGCATCTTCTTACTAATGAAGCAGAAAAAGATATTAAGTCACTGGCAAATCTTTCTCGAATATTCTGTAACTGGATAAAAAACGCAAGTATGGATAGAGCCTCTACCAACTTTACACTTAAGTATTACGGCGCAAAGATGGAAGTTTCTTTTGCTGTAAATGACGCTGCGGTTTATCTGCGTTTTAAGGGTCTTAATACAGTTAATAAGCTCTATTCATTCCGTTGTAGTCCAAGTGTAAAGCATAAGTCTTTCTCTCGTGAATTTTGGCATCTATATCGTAGACGCATGACCAAGACTATTGCAAGGGTTATGCGAGATGTTGATAATAATCCAAGTAATTGGTATTGTATGGAAGTTAAAAGAGGAGAGTTGGATTAATGAACGATTTTGTTATTCAAGGTGTAACAATTCTTGGAGTTGAAACTTCTTCCAAGTCTTATGGACCTATTCTCTTTTGTGTTTTAATTGCTCTCATAGGCGTGTGTATTCTCGTAGGTGGGATTAGCGAAATATACAAAGAGTGCATAGTATTGGGTATGGCTATAATGTTTTTGGGGCTTTTTGGAGCAGCGAAAGAATTCAAATCTTTACAATCACTTCCTTATACAATTTATACAGTTTCTATTGATGACACAGCAAGTTACAACGAAATAAAAGAAAACTTTTATTCAATTACGGAACTTCCCAACGGGTTATATGAAGTTAAATTAACAGAAAATAATTCTCAAAATGACTAAAAATCGAAGAAGATTCTATCATAATTTGTTCCATTTGTCTCATACTCCCAATTTAACCGTTCTTAAACCTTGCATTCCAGAAGCCGCAGTTTGGGAATATGAAGACAAAAAACAAAAAAGAGTATGTTTTTCTACTTCAATTAAAAGATGTCTAATTGCACTATCAAATTGCAATGGACTATACTATGTTTATGTCCCTGTAAATCAACACAAAGCTTACAGTCCAACACCAGAAGAAGTTGTTGATGTAAGTGAAACCAGTGAAAAATGGATTACCCGTCCAGTTAAGGTTAAATGTATAGGAACTATTGTTCCCACAACATATACTGTTCAAAAAGTTTATTTCCCTATACATGATGAAACACTTGGAATATTTACTTATGATTGGAAATGGGTAGAAAAAAAATAATTAAAAACACTTGACAAACCTCTATTTCTGTGGTAAGATAGTATCAAACCAGAGAATAGAGGTTTTGTTTATGACTGCTCCAAATAACATTTGTATCTATGCTGACCCATTCCCTGATGGGGAACTTCATTGTTTAGCATACTCAGAGGCAAAATATCCTGATGGAAAAATGAATCTACACTTTCCTGTTTGTTCTA
>ERZ808274.257-NODE-257-length-30021-cov-6.450177_pt1 | contig 30021 bp, 27 predicted proteins | sample MGYA00521277_ERZ808274 | MGnify/ENA primary metagenome ERZ808274 (study PRJEB31516, sample SAMN03275597) | gut metagenome | biome: mammalia-associated habitat; material: feces | host: Papio cynocephalus | place: Kenya | collected 2012-07-28 ... | reverse complement strand
CAGTAATATTTAACGTACATTCTTTTTACCGTAAGCCCTTTCTTTCTGGTCTTCCAGAATTTCATTAAGCCCATCAAGATTTGGTGCTTGTGGACAAGGTTCGTCGCTAAATGTTGTAAACATATTAATTAGTTTAACCTGACGATAATCCATTGGCTTATAATTAGGGTCTTTGAAACGGTCGCATTTAAAGTGCTGGCAAACATCGGGTCTTACCTCATAAATCATACACTTTTTATCCTCAGAAAGAAACGGGCAAATATCCGTAAAATCTTTAGAAAGAATAGGCGTATAATTATGAGGCTTAATCTCTGGATGCTTTTTCAAATACTTCTTAATGCGAAGAATCTGATTCGGGTTTACAGGCAAAATTGCTGAACAGCATCTCCCGCACTGAGAACATTCGCCATCTTTTGTATTATCAATAGGTGTTGCCATAAATTGATTCATAAAGCAATCTCCTCTCTAACACGCATAAGAATTTTTCCAAGTTTGTTTTGTCCCACTCCATTACAAACTCCCCATGTTGTATCATGCCACCAATTACCCTCTTCAAGATATGCATCACCAGTATCAATAAGAAGTTTAGCAAGATTCTTATTTTGAGCAAATTTCGCACTAACTATTTCATACATTGCTTGCTCTTTAATTTCTTCCTAATCTTCACGCAATCTACAATGCCTACCAGCAAGTTTTGCTTGAGAGGGATTCATTGTCGTATATTTTTTACGGTCTTCATCTTTAATTTCTTTTTGCGCTTGAAATGCGGCTTCTGAATTTTGATAAGTTAAGCCATTATAACTTATAGGAGCGCTATAAAAATTAGAGAGAAAAGCATAAGCATCAAAAAACTGTTTAATAGCTTCCATTTTAAAGCCCTGCTTTCTTAATAAATTCATCTTCTGACACAATAGGAATATTAAGCTTCTTAGCCTTTTCAGCCTTACTTGACCCACTATCTCCATCATTTGTCAATAGAAAAGAAGTCTTAGCTGATACTGAACCTGAGAGCTTACCACCACGGTCAGTAATAATCCTTTCGAGGTCGGCTCTTTTATAATTTTGGAATGAACCTGTAACTACAAAAGTTTTACCTGAAATAAAATCATCTGCACTAATCTTAGGCGCTTCTTCGACAATAAAACTAAACTCCCTGTCAAGACCAGCCCAAAGAGGATTTGGATTAATCCAAGCATCATTCATTGCATCTGCCATAGCCTTGCCAAAATCATCAAGAGTGCTGAAATCAAAACCATGTTCCCAAGCATCATGGAAGAAACCATAATTACCATTAAACGCCTTAGAAATAGTCTTACCAGCAGTCTTTCCAATAAGAGGGATACCAAGGGCAGTAATGAAATTGCTCAACTTAATTTCACGAGATAGTTCGATAGCTTCATAAAGCTTCTTATAACTCTTTTCACCAAAGCCGTCAAGCTTTACAATTTCATCCTTGTGGTCAGAAAGATGATAAATGTCCGCAAAAGTTTTAATAAAACCAAGGTCAATAAATTTGGTAAGAATTGCTTCACTTAAGCCATCAATATTTGCACAAGGCTTAGAAACAAAATGTACAAACTGAGCAAGTTGTTTAGCAGCACAATTTTCATTTGGGCAAATCAAAGTTTCTGTACCAGATTCAGCTTGATTTAATATAAGCTTAGAACCACAACAGGGACAATTTTCAATAAGCTTATAAGTATTAGAACGAGTATTATTCTTAAGAATAGCAGGGATAATCTCATTCATCTTTGCAACTTCAATCTCATCTCCAATTCCAAGCTCAAGGTCTTTAAAATAAGAAACATTATGAAGTGTAGCACGAGAAACAATAGTCTCATCAATATCAACAGGGTCAAACAATCCTGTAAGAGAAATTAAACCAGTGCGAGTTGGATTAAATTCTACTCCACGAAAAATTGTCTTATAGGTAGTAGTTTCAGGCTTTAACGCAAACAAATTGCGAGGATGATGGGCAGTAATACCAAGACTTTCACCATAAACCAAATCATTAAACTGGAATACCCAACCATCTGTGGGAATATTATAATGTTCACGATTAAAATCCATTTCTGTAAGATATTTAATCGAATCAGCATCATAATCATCAAGAACGGCATAAGGAACAACAGGAATGCCCAGAATCTCTAAAAATTTCATTGCGGTTGCATGAGTTGTTACGCCAATATCTTTCCAATTAACCAGATTAAAAGCGTAAAAGTAAATGTTGCGCTTTGCGGCTTCATTTGCATCAAGCTGACGCAATCCCCCAGAAGAGAGATTTCTCGGATGTCCCAAAGTACCATCAACATTCATTTCACGATATTTATCCCAAGGAATAACTGCTTCACCACGAATAATAATTTCTTCTGTGCAAGAAATATGCATCGGAATATTTTTAATCATCTTTGCGGTATGAGTTACATCTTCACCGATTTCCCCATCACCACGAGTAACTGCTTGAATCAGTTCGCCATTATTATAATAAAGAACAAGTGTTGCACCATCATCTTTATAACTAATGGTAATTTCTTTATTTTCTGCAAACTTAATTACATCTGCAATATCAGTAGACTTGTCCGCAGAAAGCATAGGAACTGGATGCTTAACTTTCTTTAATGAATCAAGCAAAGCTCCTTGAACCTTACGAGTAGGAGAATCTGCAAGCCAAAAGTTTTCCTTGTTCTCCAAAGCCTTAAGCTCATCACACTTAGCATCATATTCTGCATCTGTAATCTCAGGTGCATCATTCTGATAATAAGCCCAAGCATAATGCTTCAATTCTTCTGTAAGAGATTTAATCTTTTCAATAATATTAACACTCATTATGCGTGTCTCCAATCATCTTGTATATCTAAAAATTTTCTATATTCATCATCTGAAATATTACCAAATAAAAATGTTATTTTATTTGGCAGTAAACCACAACATCTTGTGTCTTTGAAATCTTCTGACCACAATATATTGTGGTTGGAAGTCGGTTTTTTAGCTGAAAACCACAATTTTTCGTTTTTATCCATTTTCTGTCACCAAATCATGTAAAAGACTCTGTTTGATAAAATCAAATTCTACTTGATGAAGAATTTCTTCTACTTCTTTGTCTACTTTTTTTGTCTGCTCCCACTCTACTAAAGTATCATCTACTAATTTTCTTGTTTCATTAATAGTGTCTTCTGCAATTTTAGAAACTTCTTCAAGCGGGAAACCTACTCGCTTATATTCAATAAGTTTCTCTCTGTCTTCTGCAATTAAAATAGACTCGTATTTTTCACCTGAAATATATCTTCTAATAAATTGAGCCAATCTCATTAAATGATGATAATCTTTTAAGGCATAACCATATTGTTCAATCTCTGAAGCACTATGGGGCATTGACTTATACATATTTTTATACTTAGTCAACATATTGCCAAACATGGATTTAATCGCTTTACATTCATCATAGTGAGCAATCTTTTCTCTGTTTTTAATAATTGCTCCAAGCCATTCACCTGTATAATCAGGATTTAAATAATAATACTTTGTAAAAAGAGTTTCAAGAAAATTAATATTCTGTTTCTTATAACAGTCAAACATATTACGAATATCTTTAACTTCCGTATGAGAATCGTCAGCGTTAATAATTGTATCTGTTACCCATTGCTTAGAACGAACAATGTCTTCAAAATGAGGAAGTACAATCGCCTTTGTATCGAGGTCACTGGTAGAATCTGAGAGGTCATAATTTTGGCTGCCTGCGAGATATACGCCGACTACCTCAAACCCCTTTTCAGTTAGTGTCTTAAAATCTGTTTCAAGTCTTTCTTCAATCTGTGCGTTAATAAATTAGAACCTCCACTCCTATATTCTTATTGAGAGTATACCACATTTTCTCCGACTTGTCAAGTAAAATCTGCAAAATAAAAACGGAATAAAAAAGGAGGAATACAATATGTTGTATTCCCCCTTGAAAAATATCAGTCGCAATAAAGAACAATCTCTTTTGCTTTCAACGTCTTTTGGACATCTATAACTCTTTGATTAGAACTACCTCTCCAAGCAAGAGAAAGGTCTTTTAGTTCTTCTACAAAAGGCCCATCAACAAAAACATCACATTCTGCAATCAGTTCTTGTTGAGCATTTATAATTCCTGCTTCTAATGTATTATCTGGAATTTTGTCAAAAATATCTTCCCAAGTAAAACCTGACCAAATCCAAATATCTTTACCGAGATTATGGACTTCTTTACAAAGATTCGAAAGCTGTTCCATATCTTCATTGGTTTGCCACAAAGGGTCTCCTCCAAGAAGAGAAAGACCTTTTACAGATGATTTACTTAGATATTCTTTTATTCTATTTACTGTTTCTTGAGTATATTTTTCCCCATAAGAAAAGTTTTGAACTTCAAGATTAAAACAATTTTTACAATGGAATTTACAACCAGATACGAAGAGGGAAACTCTAATTCCCTCTCCATTTGTAATATCCATTTTTTTAATTACAGCATAATTCATTCTTCGTGATTATCCATATGAACATAACGTTCTTTAATTTCTTGAGTACGTCCTTGGTTCCAGAATTGGCTACCAATATAACCACAAGTACGACGAGCCACATTCATCTTTGTTTGGTCTGTGTTGCCACAATTAGGACAACGCCAATACAATTTGCCATCTTCATCTACAATTTCAATTTCATGTTCATAACCACAAACCTGACAATAATCAGACTTTGTATTTAATTCAGCATACATAATATGGTCGTAAATAAATTTAAGAACCTCAAGAACAGCAGGAATATTTTTAGTTAAATCCGCACATTCGATGTAACTAATAGCTCCCCGTGGACTAAGCTTTTGATATTTGGACTCAATTTCAAGCTTGTCAAATGGGTCGATTTCTTCTCTTACATTAATATGATAAGAATTAGTAATATAATCCTTATCTGTGACACCCTCAATTTCACCAAAACGCTTCTTTAAACACTTAGCAAATTTATAGGTAGTAGTCTCGATTGGGGACCGGTAAAGTGAGTAGTCAATATTCTCATCAGCTTTCCATTCTTTACATTTATCATTAAGAGCTTGCATGACCTGAATACCAAAATCAAATCCCTTGCCATGAGAATGAGATTCACCAGTCATATATTTTACACATTCATAAAGACCTGCATATCCAAGAGAAAGAGTTGAATATCCATTATGAAGCAACGGATGAATTGAAGCTCCCTTTGGCAATCTTGCTAATGCACCATAACGCCAAAGAATGGGAGCGACATCTGCTGTTGCAAGAGCAAGTCTTTCATGTCTACATTTTAACGCTTTGTGGCAAAGTTCAGTACGTTCATTAAAGAGTTTCCAGAACTCATCAAAATCCCCGTGAGAAGAAAGTGCAATATCAGGAAGATTTATTGTTACTACGCCTTGATTAAAACGCCCCCAATACTTGGGCTTATTAGTTTCAAGGTCTACATAAGGGGTCAGGAAGCTGCGACAACCCATACAGCCATAAACATTACCGTCACCGTTCTTATCAACTTTATCACGACGCATAATTTTGGCTGAAATGTAATCAGGTACCATTCTCTTTGCAGTACACTTTGCCGCAAGAACAGTCAAATCCCAATACTTGCTATCTTCTGTAATATTATTATCATCAAGCACATAAAGAAGTTTAGGGAATGCAGGAGTTACATAATGTCCGACTTCATTCTTAAAACCAACAATACGTTGCTTTAAGAACTCTTCAATAAGCATTGCAGTTTCCTTAATATATTCAGGATTATCATTAAGATACATAAATACACTAAGGAAAGGAGCTTGACCATTAGTATTGGTCATGCTATTTACTTGATAATTAAATGTCTGAACTGCATCTGTAACTTCTTTTTTGGTATCTTCATTTGCATATTTTTCTGCATCAACTTCATTAAAGCCACGACTAAGATACTTTTTCTTGTGATATTCAAAACTATCTCTTACAAATGGAGCAAGATGTGCGATATTTATCGTACAACCCCCATAAGAAGAACTTGTTACCGCAGTAATAATCTGAGTAGAAATAGTTGCAGCAGTTAAAAGACGATGAGGTTTTTCAATTTTTACTCCATTAATTACTGTTCCATTCTGAAGCATATCTTCAAGATTTACTAACTCACAATTGTGTAAACTCTTTTGAGCAAAATAGTCCATATCATGAAAATGAATTATCCCCTCATCATGAGCGGTAACAACATCTTTCGGGAGAAGAAGTCTTCGAGCTATATCTGTACTTGTAACACCAGCAATATAATCTCTCTGAGTAGTTACTACGCGAGGATTCTTATTAGAATTTTCTGTATTCCAATATTCATTATCTCCGTCAATTAATTCCTTAATTGTTTTATCTGTTGTGTTACTTTGACGGATAAGTTCATGCAAATATCTATATTCGACATAAGATTTCGCAACTTCTTTATACTTACTTGCCATAAGTCTACGAACAACGAGGTCTTGAATATCTTCAACCGTCATGTCTGTATTTTTAGACATAACTTCCTCTGCAACTTTATGAGCAAATTCTTGCATTTCAGTAGTTAAGTCGTCAGGGTAAACTTCAATAAAAGCCTTTGTAATAGCTTTTACAATTTTATTTTTACTAAATTCAACCTAACGACCATCACGCTTAGTTACTTTCATAGCATTCTCCCCTTTTAAAATTCTTTTACATCCATTTGTCCATTAGTAATTCTAACTAATTTGTTAAACAACTTCATAGTTGCATAAATATCTGCATCAGCAGTATGCGCGTTTACAAGGTCAATACCAAAATACTCACATAACGTTCCCAATTTATGATTAGGCACTTCTGGCTTTGGAATATACTTTCTTGCTATAGGTAAAGTATCTACATAATAACCATGAAGGTCAGGTAAGTTATAACGTTTAAATTCTGCTTTAATAGAGCCAATGTCATATGGAAGGTTATGCCGAACCAGTATAGCATTTTCAAAATATGGTGCAATCTTAGGCCATTCTTCTTCAAAAGTAGGCCAATCTTTTACCATCTCATCTGTAAATCCATTTACCTTAGATGCACCCTCTGAAATGTGATATTTTGGATTGCATTTGATTATATCTCTTTTAACAATTTTATTGTTTTCACATAAGATATAACCTAAACTTATAATATAAGGGGGTTTAATCCCTACTGTTTCCGTATCATAAAAAAGTAATTTATTATAATTAGGAGAAGCCATTACTGGTCCTCCCCATTATTCTAATCTTCACTTTCTTCAAAAATAAATCCGATTTCTTCCTTGCAAACAGGACAAACCATATGAGCATCTTTAAAGAAAATCTTCCCATCTTCCTCATATCGAGGAGTTTCAAAATCAGGCAAATTCTCAGCGAGGTCAATACCTACACGAGTGCCACACTTGTTACACTTAAAATTAAAAGTCATTTATTTTACCTCAAAATAAAAACTGAATTTTATTATCGTCTATACGATTAGAACTTGCCAGAATCACCAAAGCCCTCTGCTCCACGAGAGGTCTCATCAAGATTATTAGTCTCCTCAAATTCTGTTGGGATTACAGGGGCAAGCATAAACTGCGCAATACGCTGTCCATGCTCAACAATCTGAGTCTCCGAAGAATCGTTATGAAGAGCTACAATAATTTCGCCACGATAGTTTGAATCTGCCACGCCCACGGCGTTAGCAGGACGTAGACCCTGCTTAGTGGCAATGCCACTACGAGCATAAATAGCACCCCAATAGCCATTGGGAATAGCCATCGCCACACCCGTACCAATCTTAACAGTTGTGTGCGGGAGAATCTTTAAACCCTTACGTTCTTCTGTACTTCCCCAAGGAATAAAAGTATCATTGGGAATGTCTGCATAAAGGTCAAAAGCAGCATCCTCTACATGAGCCTTTGTCGGAATCTTTGCTGTTTCAGTCAATTTCTTAATCTTTACATTAACCATTGTTTACCACTTCTTTCTTAAAATTTTCATGTCTTTCTTTTGCTTGTCTAATTGCCTTTTCGTGCTGATTCTTTAATTTAAGAATCTCTGCATGACGGTAAGGAGAGCCACGACGAATAAGATATTGAGTCTTTTTTTCATTCACCATATTCCTTACATCACTTGCAATACACTTAGGCACATTTTCAGTAATCCATACCATCTTAAGCTTATTAATATAATTTTCAGGATAGTTTTCAAGCTGTTCTTTAAGCTCTTCTATCATTTGATAATGCCAAATCTCAGCCGCAATAGTACGGGTACTAACATAATTTATAGTTTCAAGATAAAAACCTTTTACAATATCTTTAAAAGCATCGGGGACTTTAGAATAAAAATCATCATACTTGTCATACGCCAATGCTTCAATTACTGCATTAGGAGATACTTGCTTACTAATTACACGATGGAGCAAAATATAATCGGTACATTTAATTTTCACTCGAAAATCATTGTCGTTCTCATCTCGCATACGGATAACCCAACCCTCTTTTTCATTAGAAGAAAAATTATCAACCTGAGCAAGAAGAGAATCAAGATTTTCAGAATCGTAATACTCTACCATCTTACTATCATAAAGAGCAGCAATACTACGCAGAGTATCAAAATCCATTTCAGTTCCATTAACACAAGAACGAGCAGAAATTAGATACATTCCCTCTTGTTCTTTAGTATAATGAACCACAATGGCATTTTTAGTAGAAATAAACTCAAAAATAAAAGTGTAATCAGGATAATCCTGAATCATCTTTCGCTGAGAATCAGTAAGAAGATAAAAACCCTCTCTTAACCTCCAAGATGCATTTAAATCAATAGCTTGTGACCCAGAACCAAAAAACATTTCAAAGCCAGTATCATTGGTAATATAACGAAATTGCTGATAGCTGCCGTCCATCTTATTGGTAATCCAAATCTTTTGAGCAGAAGTATACTTTTCTCGAATATTCTTTTCAGACCAATCAAAAGCATCTTCGTTGTAATTTTTCCATTTGGGAAGACTTGCTAAAACAAGTTCTTCTTTCTTTACATCAAAAACACAAGAACGGCACTCTTGATAAAGCCCATCATAAAGATAGAAAAAATCTGCCTCGGAATACCCCATATCACTCAGGTCAATAAAACCCTTATAATGGAAAAGTACATATTCATTATCAATGGTCATATCAAGAGGCTCAAACACCTTAAGTAAATCCAAAAGGCTTGCATCGTGAGTTTTTTCTGCTTGCTCAGAAAGGTCTTCAAGCCAATGCTTAAAATTCCAATCTCGAATAGGCTTATTATTATACTCATAAATAGCTTTTACTTGCTTAATATAACCAAGCAGAGGATGTTTCCACATTACTGTGTACCACTTGCAATCTTATCACATTTATTAAACAAGAAAAGATTATCAAGCTTTTCCTTTCCTATAATTTTCTCCCATTTCTTTTGAGCTTTTTCAGTCTCAATAAAGAAGGGCAGCATATGAAAATTCACATAAAACAAACACTCAAGGCACTTGTTGTAATCTTTAAAACCAATCCATGCAAGAGGATGCATTAATTCATAACACCCTTTGTTATGATGGCTATAATAGCGACATTCACCGCTGCCATCATCTTTCTCTTCCTGAGTTAGCATCTTTCCATAATCATGGATTTCTGCTGCTCGAATGAGAACTTCATTATCAGTTCGTTTTGCAATTTCTTCTGCACAAGTTTTACAATGAATATCAAGAGTGTACTTATGATGAGAATTGCGCTGGTCAAAGCCAACCATAAGATTGGGGATATAATCGTTGTCAATCTCCATATTAGCAAGCTCATCTTTCGCATAAGAAAAATAATTACTATTCCAATCAATTAGATTGATTTCATCAAAACCCTCTTCATAAAAAGGAATTTCAAAATTTCCAATCTGCTTATCAATGACATACTCTGGAACTTTTCTTTCGCGTTTACGATTAAGCATCTTGCATACAGGTTCGGGAGTGGTCATAACCATAGCAATTTTACGCACGTCAAGATTCTTGCGAACGAGGTCAAGTAAAGAAACACGAGACTTTACATTAATGCTGGTAGCGTCTACAATGACATTCATTTTCCCGATGCAGTTATTAATTCTACGACGGACTTCCTTAAAAACCCCGTCATTATGAGTCTGGTCATTAATATCGCCATATAAATCAACACGAATCTGGTCAGAGGAAACAATAATAGTTTTCTGTCCATTACGTTCATATACATTTTTAATATTACTTGCAAGCGTAGATTTACCACTTGCCACAGGTCCAACCATAATTACAAGATTAGTCATTGTTAATCCTCCAACCTAAAGGAATTAATACCGCCCACAGTTAAAGCCTTAAGAATTTCTTCTCGCTCTTCTCTTGTGGCAAGGCGTTCAGCAATTAATTCTTTTTCATTTTCTGGGTCTACCGATACTTTCCAAACCTCATCTGAATCAAACATTGCCTTTAAAGGTTTATAGCCATTTACAGGCACGACATAAGTTTTATCATCAAAAGACAATATTGCAACTTTTTCACAATCAGGATTTATTTTTTTACTTCTTCACTTAAAAGTTGCAAACAATCATCTGCCAACTTCTGCTCTTCTGAGGGGACAAAAACATATTTATCCCCCACAACAATCTTTTCCATTACTTTAATCTCTTTGTAACTTCGTCAACATGAGCCAAAAAAGCTTCATTCTGAAGCTCAGTTTCAGTTTTAGGACATTTCTGATTAGGCTCAGGAATAAGGTCAATAGCATAAAACAGCCACTTTACAGGAGTGGTATCTTCAACAAACTGGCAAAGACCACTCAACCCTTCATTCTTCTCAGCTTCCTTCTTGCGAATATCATCAAATTCTACTGTAAAAACAGTATCTTTGTTAGCTTCAACAAAATCTCGATATTCCTGACGAAGAATTTTCCAATCCTTATAATGAGTGATTCGGTCATAATTCAACTTAACCTTTTCACCCTCCCAAACATCTCTACTAAAATGATGTTCAGTAAAATCCATACGCTCAACAAAAGTCTCTGCGGATTCTCGCTTAAGACCTTTCTTTTGAAGATTCTTTACTGTTTGTCTACGCTGTTCACGATTCATTTATATTGTCCTTTTCTACTTTTTCAGAAATTTCTTTTGCTTCCGCAAAATGCTTCTTGGATTCTTCTGTTCCCTCAAGAACTTCACTTAATTCATCACTCGGCTCAATAAATTGACGAATTAATTCTAAAAGCTCTGTTACACTATAAGAATACAGATAAAATGTTACTCCATCATAAGCTGGATTTACATAATAATGACGCTTTGTTTTTGTATCATACCAATAATGACACCCAGACCAAGTAAAGCAAAAATCACTAATACGACAAGCTGAGGGATAAACAATAATATCTCCGCTATCAAGTTGCCAATAAAAAGTTAATTCTTCAGCAATTTCATCAATATAAATAGGATTAACTTCTCTATTACTTGAGTAATAAACTTCCAAATAACCTACTTCTTTTAAATTAGGTGGAATCTTTGTCCCCATAATATTTCCTCTCAATCATTTGCATAATACAACCTTTATAGCAACCTCTATGATTAGAATAAAAATATTTGCCCATAGAATATCACTATTTTTTATCTTAGTGTCTGTATTGTAACACAAAAGCCCTCGTTTGTCAAGGGCTTTTTTGTGTTTTATTTAATTAATCTTTAGGCATTGGAATTGCTGTTTCCATTATCTCTTTCATTCGAGCTTTCTTTTCTTCGTCTGCTTTTTTCTTAGATTTATTATATTCTGCTCTAAGCCAATAAAAATCTTTTTGAAGCATTTCTGGTAAGAAAGTTCTCTTGTAAGCTACAGAATCCGTTCCTATCGCAGCTCTTAAAGTTCCCGTATTTGCAATTAAAATACACTTCTTTTTAGCGCGAGTAATTAAAGTGTAAACGAGTTCTTTTGAGGCCATATTAGGAGGACAACCCCAATTCAAAACTCCAATTACAACATCTGCTGAACTACCCTGAAGTCGATGTACTGTACTCGCATAGCCGAGAATAATATAATTACCCACATCTTTCAACGGAATAATTATAGGAGCTTCCCCTAAAGTAAAATCAATAATCATATTTTCATAATTGATTTCCTTAACTATTCCTGTCCAGCCATTAAACATTGCTGTTTCGCCGCCCGATGTATTAAAAACATGGTAATTGTTTTTAATACACATAACTTTGTCATTTTCTTGGATAACATAACTTAAATCTTTATCCGTTTTCTTACGCTTTTTCTTTATGACAAAATTATTTTTAAAAGGCTCAATAGGGTTAACAAGTTCTTGTATATCTTGATTTAAGTTAAATACACAAGTATCTCCCCTTTCTTTAACGGGAGAAATAACTTGAATTTTTTCGATGTCTCTACCAACTAAAGGAGAATTATAATATTCTTCAAAATAAGCTAAAACTTTATCTCTATCATCGTCGCTCTCAGGACAAACATCAATTATCATATCTTGCTTATCCCCAACAGTTTCTACACTTTCTTGAGCATAATCATCATAAAGTTGATAACCATTACGCACTTGATACGCTACTGTTAAAATACCAGAAGATTTTGCTTGACGATGAACCTGTTGCAATTTCACTACAGGAATAAGATTACTGTTCATCATATCATGAGCAAGATTTAAAAATCCCACGCTCGCTAACTGCCGATGGTCCCGTAGCATAATTAATTTAGACCCATTTGGAATAGCCTTAAGCAAATCTAAGAAAATCTCTCCCCCAACCAGAGAAATTTCATCAAGAACAATGATATTCTCTGTAAGAGGATTTTCTTCGTTTCTCATAAATCCATCAGCGTTATATTCAAGCAAACGATGAATCGTTTTTCCCGAAACTCCTGTAACTTCTTGCAGTCTCGCAGCAGCTTTCCCTGAAAGAGCACATTGAGCGAAAGTATAATTGTTCAAAACAGTAAGAATACCATTTACAAGGCTTGATTTACCTGAACCCGCAAGACCTGTTATCATACAAACTTGCTTTTCACAGCCTAATTTTATACCATCAATCTGCTCTTGAGTAAATTCAAATCCCTGCTCTTCTTCTGCTTTTTTGATTTTTTCGTCAAAATTTTCAATCTTAAAATCACTGTGAGCATTAAGAAGTCGCTTCAAGTGATAGGCTATATCTCTTTCGAGTTCATAAAATTTCTTTAAATAAACTCTACGATTCGCTTTGCGCTCTCCGTCTTCAAGAATAATCGTCCGCTCATCTTGTAATTCTTGTATTGCTTTAGCAATGTTATTACGAGGAATAGAACCATCTGCATCTTCGGGAACATCATAATTCTCTACTATCTCTTGTGGAGAACCTAATGTTTCAAAAATATTCGCATTAAGCTCTTGAGCAGAGATGTAAGAATTACCTTCATCTCCCTCTTTATTCAAAAACCAAATGATAAAAGATTTAATCCTTCGAACATCTGTTTTACTAAATCCTGCTTTTTGAGCAACTGCATCTGCTGTTAAGAAACCTACTCCATCAATATCTTTAATTAATGAATAGGGATTTTCTTTAACTTTTGATACAATTAAAGAAGGATTTTTATATTTTTGAACAAGTTTCGTAATGAAATTAGAAGAAAGCCCAATACCGTCTAATTCAAGATATACTTGCCCGACATCTTTCTTTTGTTCATAACGCTCAAGAATACAATTTGCAATGTAATCTCCTACGCCATAAATTTTAGTTAATTCTTTCGGGTCTCCCTTTTCCAAAGTTTGAATTGGATTGGGAAAAATTTTAAAGAACTCTTCTATCTGGTTATCAGTCAAAAAGGTTTTTAGAAAAGCTCTTTGATTACTTGCTTTGGTTAAATCAAATTCTTCGTTGAAATAAATTAAATCATATTGCGTACCATATTGAGGATGCTCAACTTCTTTTGCAATAATAATATAATTTGATTTCGGACGAATATTGGTTGGATATGTTCCCTTAACTGTTATTGTGCCAAAACGGTCTTCTTCTGGATTCCGTTCATCTACAGTAATAATAGTCCAAGAAACTATCCCGAAGGTGGGCTCAACTATATTCTAAAACCCACCTTTAGGAAAAATTACATTGTTTAGTGTCGCGTGAATCTTAATAATTTTATCTGATTCTGTTATCTTAGACTGCTACATCATTGGTTGAGTCCACCTCGATTCTGTCTGAAACTAATTCTAACATACCATTCTTATCAATACCTTTAATAAGCTGTAAAGAATGATTATAAACACTGTCTTTATACACACGAGGAACAAACTGTTGGTCTCTACGGAATCCTGTCACTAATAGATTAGTTCCACGAGAAAACCAAGATTTTTCCATTACAGTTTTACTTCCATCTGGATTTGTTTTAGAAATCTGTCTATCATAAAAACTAAATTGCCCCTTATAAAATTTTAAGGTTACAACTCCTGTTGGAGTTAAAATATCAACAGTATGTTTATTTTTATTTTTATCAAGCACAGTTCCGCAAATCTTACTTAAACCAAAACGAATCTTTTCTTGCCCTCTAAAATAATAAGTAGCCACACCCTCTGGCTGAAGAGGCAATTCTTCAAAATTAGCAAGCTCGTTTTTCTGAATATCTGCCGCTAATAACACATGGGGATGATAATAAAAACACATAGAGTCAAATTCCCATTTAGAAAGATTGCCTTGTGCCTTTTCTTTCCACTTATCATTAAAACGGTTCTCATTAATTTTGTTAAGTATTTCTTGAGAAGAAAGATAATTTTCTCTGAAATCTTTCATTAGCTTATCAAACACTCTATCAAAACTACCACGCTTAACGGCAATTAATCCATTTTCTGCATATTCATAATCCTTATTTTCTTGCATCAACTCGATGAAGTTTTCTTTAAAATAAGGTTCGGCATAAGTTCTATCAAGAAAATAATAGGCTGTGGTAGGACTTTTACCAGTTTGATGAGAATAAAATTGCTTCTGAAAAACATAATTTCTAAAACGATAAAGACGATATTCATACTTTACTTGGTCTTCGCTTAATAAACCTAATCGCTTCATATCTTCAATATTGGAAATTTTTAAAGATGTAATTGGACTGGAAATAGACCTAATAAAGTCTTTCATAATTTCTTCTCTGGGTTTGTTGTCAATAGTATCAAAACAACCCGCTTTAATTAAAGAAATCATTGCTGTATCGCCAAACTTGTTTTCATCAGCATCTTCTTTAAACTGCTGCATCTTTTCATAAAACTGTTTAGAAGAAGTATACGGAGCATAATCAATAATTGCTTTTGCAACTTTACTTCCCAGCCCTTGAATTGGCTTCAATCCATATACAATTTCTCCATCTGCAACATCAGGATAAAATCCAAAATGAACCCTGTTCAAGTCAGGCAAAGCAATTTTAATACCATGTTGCATCATATTACCCATAGCTTTTGCTATGCGTCCGTAGTTTACGCCGCCATTGTTCTCAACGTCTTCTTCATCTGTACTTCCACTATTAACAATTAAACAAGCACAATTCCAATAAATTGAGCCATATCGTTTAACAATGTTCATACACTGTAGACAAATGACCGTGTACGGCATACAGTGGTTTTTTGAGAACGAATATCCAAGCTGTCTTTTGATTTGTTGCCCCCATACATAATTGAGTAAAGCATCAGAAGTTCCTAAGTCTTTACCCTTTTTGTAAAACTTATCATGGACAGCAACAATCAAATCTTTTTTCTTTTTTGCCACGCTTTTGCGCAATTTGTTCGCAAGAACTACATCAAAACCACTTATTTCAGGGTCCATACTCATTTCCATAATGCTTTCTTGAGTATCAGCCACTCCATAAAGCGAGCCTAAATGTTTTTTCATTATTTCTTGCTCATGCCTGTTCAACCCCCATTGTTCCATCTCATCATACCAAAGTTGAATGTTATCTTTATAACGTCGATAAGTGTCCATAGGAGCTTCTGTAGCATCGTCTTGTGCCATAAGTCTCATAAGACTGTTTGCCGTAGAAAGCTCAAGCATAGAACGAGGTTGGGTTTTGATAATAACCTGTTGGCCCATTGCGCTATCAAACTGAAAAGCGTCAAGAATCTGATTTTGGTCAAGAAGATTCCACATTTTGTAGTCATTATAATTCAAAACATCAGGGTGTAAATAAGCATCATAATTTGCTTTATAACTTCCCTTATCTTCTATCACTTTTGCATCTATAAGCAAATCTATTGCTTTGTGCAACTTATCAAGCATCTCTATGGTCAAAGTATCGACCTTGAGGCCGCCCATATAATCAGAATCTTCCATATTATAAGCGGTAATAGTTGTGCCATTTGGCGCTCTCATTTTACTGTTTTGAGCAATATATCCAGCATCAAAAATATAAGATGCAGAGGCATGAATTGACCTACCAGAAATCAATCCCTCAATTTTAAGTAGAGTTTCTTTTAATCCATCATACTTAGCAACTTCATTTATAAACTCGACTTGAGGAGGTCTATTTTCATCTTCATTGCCATTAAAGCAATCAGAAAGCGACCAGTTTTTACCACGTTCAAAAGGAACAAGGTCGGCAAGATACTGAGCATCATCATTATTTATGCCAAGACCTTTACAACAAACCTGAATAACAGATTTTGTTCCCTCTGTTTTTAAAGTTAGAGTATTTAAAACATTCTCATCTCCATAATAATCATGCATATTCTGGAAAATGAGAGGACGCTTTAAAGCCTCGCTGTCAACATCAATCCTTCATACCGTTAGTTTCCTAATACTTTAACACTCATTTAAGAGTCGGAGTAGACTATCTTTTTACCCTTAGCCGAACTATTAGGGTATCCGTCTTTCGAGTGGTAGCATTTATCCACCCTACTGCCCTCTGGCATAGTCGTTACACCTTCAAATGCTTTCGCATAAGCTTGGCACGGCATTACCTTGGTCGTAACTTTAGGCTTTCACCGTTAGCACATTTCTGCACACCCTATTGCAATTTAGGTTTACAGGACTTAACAAACAACATTACTGCTGTTCTCGACTAATAAATTTAATCTGGTAACTCAGGTCTTAAAGGAGAACTATGTCTCCAAAAAGGCAAGTCATATTTTAGAGGATTAATTTGCGTAATTTCAGAAAGATAGCACACATAACTACCTCCTGCGGAACCACGCGCAACACCAACAAAAGAAACTTTCCACATAACTTCATGTACCAATCCTCTAACAAGCACATAATATGCTGAAAGCTTTTGATTTAATCTTTCAGAAATTTGCCAAAAACTACTAAATTCTTCATTGATACGAGCTATCTTTTCTTCTTGAGTTACTGTCTTATCATGCTCTTCAATAATATTTCCGTTTTCATCATAAGTGGCAAAATGATAAGTTGAATCTCCCCATTGATTATGATGGTCAAATCCCTGTTCTACCAAATAAAGTAAATATTGGTCTTGAATATCATCAGAATGCGCAAATTTGCTTATGTATTCATATTTATCATACCAATCTTTAAATATGTGGCGCAACTTAAATGGAGGAAGCTTTTTATCTGTAGGAACAATTGTCGGATGATAAAGGTCATATGTTTCAATCATATCATACACCTTTTTTGTTCCATTCAAAGCTCTGGAAATTTGTTCCTCAGTAAGAAAAGCAGATAAAGTTTCTACTAACTCAGACTTACCAAACATATAAGCAGTCTCATAAAAAGCAGCCACTTCTCGGTCAGAAGCCTTTTCATCATCATCAGCTTTCAAATAAGCTTCGTGAATTTTTGCATCTTCTTTAGCCCCATAATGACTATCTGTAGAACAAACCACATCAAGCCCATAAGCATCAGCCAAGACATACATAAATTGGTCAACCATTGCTTGCTCATGTGGCAAATTATTCCCGTCTTCATCTTGTTTAATTACGCAAGGCTGAATTTCAAGAAAGAAATTTTCTTTGCCAAAAACTTTTATACACCATTGAATAAAATGATGAATTTGCTTTTTATAGGCAATATCATTTGTCTCAAGATAGCGTAAAATTAAATTGTCTAATTCTGACCCCAAACAATTATGAACTATTACATTATTACACACAAAAGAATGAGAATTATTATTTAAACAATATACAATTTCATTCATATTTATTTGTTTGATAGAATGAATGTACATTTTTTTGTACCAAATATTATTAACATTAATAAATCTCTTTTTATCAATAGCAGCTAACAATAAAGTATTTACATCTTCATGGGAATAAAAACGCATTTTTTTAATTCCCCGCATTACTTTTCCAGTCCCTCGCAAATAATAAGCTTCACAATGATGTGTTCCTTTACCATCTACTCTTTCAGGAGCAATTGTGATATTGCACGGGATTAGTAAGCTTGTTGCTAATTCAAACATATCTTGAGTTAATTGTTTTGATACCGAAGCACTTACCCATTCACCAGTCTCAGGAAAATCTTTTTGTTCTTTTGAATGATTAACATTAATTTTTTTAGCTTCTCGTATTCTAAAATACCCATCTGCTAATAAATATCCGAACAATAACTCTCTATCATATTCTGGTGAAATATTTTTTATTCTATTGGGGATTTTTTTATTATATGCATCACACTCTCCAAAAAGATAATACATAAAATTATAAAAATCACTTGACTGAGAACTTATTTCATATTTATGCTGGTCTTTTCTATAGTTAATTGACCATTTAATATTTAAACTACTTTCTAAAGTTTTTACAAACGAATAATAATAATCAAATTCTTTTTCGCTAAAAGCTATTCCGACTCGATGAGTTTTTGCTGATAATTTATTAATCCAGCCATCTCCAAGAAAGAGCCCAAAAAATCGCATCATTTCTGGTGTAATAGTTATAGTTTTAGGCAAAAGCGTTACACGATGAGACATTTTTGTTTCTTTTAATGCTATATTATCCCATTCTTCTTTTATTATAACTTTTTTATCAGAAAGATATTGCTTTGATACAGGTAATAACAGTTGATGTTTTGAACTACCATAAATTGCACACAAGTCTTTTGCTTCAATCCATGTTAAATTATCCTCAGAAAGATTTTTAAAATAATATTGAGCCTTATTATTTGTTATTGTTAAAAATTTATGGTTCTCTGTACAAATTAATGTATCTCCTACACCCTTTACTTTAATTTCGAATCCATTCCCGTTATAAAAACGATGTGTAGGGAAATTTACTTTTTCATATTTTCCATATTTATTTAACACATAATCTTCATTTGTAATAGTTTCTATAGGCTTTTGCCCATGTAAAGTAGTAACTAAAGCTCCTTTTCTAAAACAAGCTGACTGCGCTATAATATGTCCCTTTTCATCACCAATGATAGCTTCAAGTTCGTCTTTATAGGTAGGAACTCTTTCCATTCTCCCTTGCTTAAACCAATGTTCCCAAGCAGAAGAAGAAATTCTACGCAGTTGTTCATATCCTTTAGCGTCTTTAGCAATAAGAATAAAATGGTAAAATTTAGCTATCTTTTCATTTTCGTCGGGTCTATCAATAAGATAAATCTCATTTCCCAACCCAAGCTTGAAATCAGAACTAAATTTTTCAAGCCATTTCATATTCTTTTTTATCTTCTTTACATCGTCTTTATCTTCTTTTTGTTCTAATTCTTCCCATGTTTCATACTTATCAAGAATACTTTTCCACTTTTTTAAGTCTTTGTAACGCTTAATTAAACGCACATGACCAGACAAAGCTTCATGGTCCGTACAACATATTCCGTCATACCCTAACTCAATTGCTCGATTAATAAGCTCATCTAATTTAATAATACAATCTCTTAGACGAAAGTTGCTTATTTCAGTATGATTATGAGTAGAAAAGAAAGGCAACATCTAAGCCAGACTTTCGGACTTTTCCTTTAGGAACTTCTCATAAAATTCCATTGGCTTTTCTCCTTTTCATAATTTTGTCTATATTATATCACGTCTACCAATATCTGTCAAGGGAAACTTTCATTCCTATCTGAAAGTTTCCCTATATATAATTCAAAAGTTCAAAACTTTAAAATCTTTTTAGAAATAGAAATCGTCCCGATACTCATCAGCATCAATTTTCTTTTCTTCCTTTTGCGCAACAGGCGTTGCATTTTTTGCAACAACCTTTTTATTTTTAGATGTAGATTCCTCAATCTCAGACCAATCTCCGCCAGCCATTTTTTGCTTATCAGCTTCATTAGCCTCAAGGTCTTCTTCAACATCATAATAAAGAATCTTTACAACAGGATAATTTTTATCCTCATATTTTTCATATTGGAACTCACCAATAACATTCATTAAAAGATTCTTTTTGCTAACTCCAAATCCGACTCTATCTTTCATAGTCATGGTATCAAATTCGCCAGCAGCACAATACTTCTTAACAAAAGAAATATTATTAGCCTTAAAACGAATAAAAGTCTTAGCTCCATTTGGACCAGACCGAGTAATCTGACTTGCATTTACTCGGATACCAGTAATAGCAAAAGTAGGAGAAGGGACGGAATTGCCCCAAATTGCATAGTTGTCTGCCACTTCCGAGATATATTCTTTCTTAAGGTCGGACAAAGGAAGCTCCCAATCGACAGGATGCACCACAGCGAGTTTTTCGGGAGGAAACAGTTCGTTTGCTTTTTTGATTGCATCTGAAATTTTATCTTTATCGGCAAACACGCCACCCGCATTATCATGTCCCTTTACAGTAATACCGCATTGCCGTAAAAAATCGCGCAAATTTTTAATTTCGCATTGACTATAATTACGACAAGACCCGCCAAATTCTGTGGGACTAAAAGCCCTCAACAGTACGACAGGACGATAATACTTAGAAGCAAGCTTGTTGGCCACAAGTCCCGTAACAGTTTTCTTATCAATTACGCTACTACAATCGACAAATAAAATCGTGTTTTTATTTGCCTCTGTCTTCTTGATAATCTCCTCTACTTTCTCCATAAAAGAGCGTACAGCAGTATCTTGCCTACTTTTTACATTACAACAAGTCCTTGCCATATCCCATTGAAGAGTATGCTCTTCTGGTTCTGGAACGGGGTCATTCTTGCTTTTACGTCGAGGTTTATAAATAATTGTTTCTTGTTCTCCACGAATAGCACGGCACATATTTATAATTTCATCTTCTGTGCCATATCTAAAGACACCATTTATTTTAGGCGCAATAGTCCAGCCCATAGAACTAATTGTACGACCATAAGGCATTTCATCGGCAAGTCTATCACAAAGTTCTTTAATGAAATCATTGTGCCAATAAAACTCTTTAAGTCCCTCAAGCATATACCATCTTGATTCACCCTGAATGCTATCCATTCCATCAGCTATTTCAGCTAAAGAAACGAGTTCCATCATTTCATCAAGAATTTCTGTGTCAAGTTCATATTTCTCACAATATGCTTCGGCAAATTTCATTACAACACCTGTGCCACAAATCGCATCACAGGGATATTGCCCATCTGTACTATTTACTGCAACGCAATAATTAGTATAACAATCTGTTCTAAAACGAGTTTTATATTCTTCTGGATTTTCTTTGTAAATTTCTATTGCCTTTTCTCTTGCCATCCATTCTCCTGTCCAAGTATCAATCGTTTGGGTCTCTACTTGGTGATGGTCAAGAACTAAAATTGGAGCAGAAAAATTTCTTGTTATTTGAATAGCCTCTTTCACTTCCATAGAAGCATCTGGAATAATAATCAATCCAAATTCATCTTTTGTGAAATTAGCTAATTTCTCCATTGTTAAGCCGTGGTCTTTTTGTAAAGAATAAGTATAGTCCAACTTAACATTAGGCTTAAGATATTGAAGAAATTGTGTCATTATAGCAGCCGAACAAGCTCCGTCACAATCTGAATCGGTATAAATTAAAATTTTACAATCTTCTTTTAGTTTGTCATGAACTAACTCTATAGCTGTATCCATATTCTTCATTAGAAATGGGTCATTTAAAGACTTACTTCTAACAGGATGGACAAAACTTTTTACGTCTGTAATACCATAGCTTTCAAGAAGAGTATCTAAGAAGTCTACTTCTTCTTTAAACTAAGTATTAAATTTTGTTTTCCATTGTAATTTTTTCATTTATTTTTCCTCGTCTACATAATTATCACCTTTACCATTTCAATTTTTTCTGGTCAAACTTTTCTGCATTTGCAAATAACTTTTGAAAAGTTTCTTTACCTTCATCAAAAGGCGAATCTTTAAGTTTTAACTTTCCTTCTTTATCTTTGATAATATAAACAGCAAATCCCATTCCAGCTAATTTAGAAGCAATAGAATTAATTTTGTTTTTATACATCTCAAAGTCTCGTTTGGTAGAAGGATTACTATTATATTTCATAACAGCATCTTTATTAAACTCATCGAAGTCTTTATCAAAACCAAGATAAACTTGTCTTACACCAAGGTCTCCTAAAAGATTTGCCTGTTTATTTGAAACAGAAAAACCACAAGTAGCTACAGCAATGCTGTTCTTACCAAAATAAGTGTCTGAAAGCAAAACACTTTTTTCTCCCTCAACAATAATAGCCTTACCCCTGTCTTCTATTGCAGCTCTGTTTTCATATAAACCATAAAGATTTAACCCTAAAGAATGTCCATAATCTTTACCCTCAATAAATTCAGGCATATATTTATTATTTCTGTCTTCTGGCTTTAAACTTCTGCGACGAATGCCAATTAGCTGTCCATCTTTATTACGGTGAGGGATAACAATATGTTTCTGATATTCGTACCATTTAATCCCATATTTTTTCATGGACTTCTCAGAAATGCCCTCTTTTAACCAGCCCTCATATACCTTATTTTCAAAATAGTCTAAAATTGTTTCGTCTGAAATTATTTTATTGTTAATTTCTTCGTTTTGTTTTTTTAATTTCTCACAGTAGTCATTCCACCCAGAAATACTTACACCATCTTCAAGGGTGCGCATATCATCTCTATCATCTTTTCGATAAGTTCCGAAACCCTTTTCTTGAGTTGGCTTCATTCCTATTTTTTCAGCGACATAAAGGATTACGCCCTTATAAAAATCAGAATCTCTTACGTTTCTAATTCTTTTAATACACTCAAAAAAGCTCATTACTCCGCAAGAAGTATAGCAGAAAAAATTTTTAGATTGTGTAAAATAACAGAGTTTTGGTTTAGAACCCCCATGACACACGGTTTTAAACCAAAGAAGTTTTTGCCCTGTTGAACCATCTCGACTTGTATGATTTAAAGGAGCTCCATTTTCGTCCATTATTTCAATCACAATTTCAGGTGTTATTCGTTGTAATAGTTCGTCTTTATTAATCATAGTTATCAACCAAAGAGGAGAATATTATTCTTCTTCCTCAATTTCATTAAACTTATCTACTGGCCAACCATCAGCATCAAAATCTTCTCTGGTTACTTTAGTAGAATACATATTTTCTTCATTTTCTTTTTCAAGGTCCAATCTATTTTGCAATTTTTTGCTTACAACCGATGTCACTTCGCCCGTTTCCATAGCTTCTTTAATTGCTTTTTCTGCTGGGTCGTCTCCACCAGTTTCATCGGAATAAATTGCTTCATATTTAGTTGGTTTCATTAATTTTGTAGTATCCCCATTTGTAGTATGTTCCGCAGAGATTCCTGCCCCAACAGGAACATCTTCTTTATGTCTACTATAATTAACTATGCCATCTTCGTTGACTGAAACAAATGTTTCGGGCAAATAGCCTTTATCAATTAATTTGTTATCGTAATCAGTGCAAAACAAATCAGATACACGCATGGTAGAATAATCCACATACAACCAAACTTTGACATTTACAAATTTACCGCCTCGATTTTTATAAGTAGCAATATAAAGATTGGGTTTTTTCCCTCCAAAACGGTTTTTTAAAATTGGGTCAATCTTTTTAAGTTCTGCTGTAGTAGGACGCATCATGATACTACCACAGTCTACTTTATCAGACAAAGATTTTGCTCCACGAATAATAGTTTGGTCACGATTATTCTCATTTTTCCAGTCTCCTGAAACTTGAGTCCAAGTATCAAGACTTATATCATATTTACGAGTAAGTTCTTTTAATTTCGTACCTACATTAGATAGAACTTGGTCTTCACGAAGTTGCATTTTAGCCTTAGCTTCTCCCTGAAATTCTGCAATCAAATCTGTTGTAATATGAATATAATCGAAATAAACGTGTCTTACATTCTTCTGAAGAACATACTTTTCAATGGTTTGTTCAAGAGTAGAAATATCGTAATCAGGGACATACTCAAGATAAATTTGACTTCTGTTCAGAACATCAATAGCATGAAGAACTCGTTCATATTCTCCATCAGCATAATCATAGTCCATGATATGGTCTTGTGGAACATCTGCAATATAAGCCAACATAATAGGTTCAACTTCATCCACAAGTTCCATCTCAGTGCCAATATAAAGAACTGCGTTTTGAGTACCATGAGGATTAGAAACAAATTTCTTTAACTTATTATCATAATATTCTACTGCGAAAGTATGACAAATGTTCGAAATACTAACCCTTGATTTCCCGCTACCTGTGGATGCCGAAATCATATTAAAATGTCTTGGCTTCATACCGCCTGTGATAGTAGTGTAAAAATTGCTGGAATAACTTAAACCATAACTACCACCATTTTTACGACTTTCAACAAACTCTTGCAACTCTGTACCACCAGCTTTAACACTATCTCGACCAGCTTTAGCCGAATAATCAAGTGTGGTACTCATCAATTTCTGACGGATTTTTAGAAGAATATCATCCGTTGTCATTTTAACGAACTCTTTCTTCTTGTTGTCTCCCTCTTCATCATCAAATTCATTTGGGTCATAAATGTCTGTTACATCAATACCCTGATTCATCAAAGAGCGAAGCAAAGAAAATTTTCTGAGTTCATTATAGTTAGCTTCAAAATTCATAGGATGGCATTTGGTAACTGCCTGACCTACGAAATTATCTCCCTGACTTCTTTGATAAATTCGATAAAAAGTAGGATAGTTTTTGGAGAGACATTCGTTGATAATATTAATATCAATGAACTCTACTCTTTTTGCCCACAAGTATTTTACCGCAGTTAAAACAGCTTGAGCAACAAGATTCGTAAAATCTGTTTTTTCAAGTCTGTGACCTGCCAGTAAATCAGGCTTCTAAATAATACAGCCAATTACTTCAAGAGCAGCAATGCGAGAATTATAATCATCTTGGTCATAACTTATTTTATTTGCCACGAATCTGTCTCTCCTTTATAAAGTAATAAATCCTCTTCATTGAGGTCTTCTGGTAGAATTTCATCAGTAAAATAAAATTCCCCCTCTTCTTTCGCTTTCTCGGCTTCCCAAAGCTCTTTACGATGCTGTAACACTTCTCGGTCATAATCTGCATCCCAAACCAATGAATCAAAGTCTAAATCATCAATATCACCGTCATAATCTTCTGGAATTATACGATGTTCTCGAATAGCACGTTTTTCTTCATCAGCAAGACGAGCTTTTTCAAGGTCAGAACGATTAATTACAATCTGATGAATTGGATGGCCTAAACTTTCATCAATTTTTTCTTGGGTTGAACTTTGGTCTAATTCTTCACAGGTTGCCCAAAAGAATTTAGCTTGAAGATAGTAAGAAGTTACCAGTTTAATTAAATCCATCTCTGTCTGCATTCTTCGAGGTTTATTCTTTTCATACTCATTAATATATTTAAGAGTCCAAAGAACCTTAGAAGCATCCATATGATACCCTTTTTTAAGAATACTTACGGGAACAGACATTTTTTTGGGGTCTAAGACACCATCGTAGCCCATTGTAAAAAAGATATAATTGAATAGATTTTTATAATCTTCTGCTCTTTGACGGCGAATAGTGCCACAACTTGGGCAATAATTTTTGTTCGCAACTGTAATTTTTAATTCAGATGGATACTAAAGTCCACACCGAGCACAAGTAAAAACTCTATTTGGCTTTCTACCGATATAAAACACCCCATTTCTATAAAATTTTATAAAACGTAAAAGGAAAAACAAGGGAGAAAGGATATAGTTTGTTTACTTTCTCCAATCTCCCTTGTATCATTAATTATTAAACCTTGCGAGCAATGTCAAGGTCATTCTCCGCACCCCAATCACGGAGGTCAGAAAGAATAAGCATGAGAATATCCGCCTGAGATTCATTACAGTCTTTAACTGCCTTACCCTTGCCAAGATATTCCACAACAATCTTGGTGTACTCAGACATCTTTTCCATCTTATTCATAGCAACAGCGTATGCCTTAATCTCTGCCACCAGAGCATCAAAATCAACCTGCTTCTTTTCAGGAGCGGCTTCAACAGGCGTGTCTACAACTGTGCCGCCATTTTTAGCCTCCTCTTCAATAGCATCAGCGATAGCATTAACAAGATTATCATATCCCATAGGAATGCGGTCAGGAGTATAGCGGAAACGACTCTTTGCCGTAATAGTAGGAGTGCTACGAAGATAAAGCCAACGTTCACCATTCTTATCAATATTAATGTAAGCAGTAATATCAACAAGACGATTTATAATGTCAGCAACCTTCTTAGGAACAGCAGGACCAAGTACACGAACTTCTGCGTTCGCATTATCAGGGTCGGCTTCAAGATGTATATCTGCGTGAGCAATGATAACAAGACCATAACCAAGCTGTGTAATGGTAATAATCATTTTCTCAAATTCCTTGCGAGCTTCGGAATAACCTCCACCATAAGGTATGTCATTAATCTTTTCCACATCATTCTTATCGCAAATATACTCAATGCAACGGTCCCAAGCAATAGCAATCGTGTCGAGCGAAATTGTGTCAAATTTTTCCTTCATCTCAGGCTTTTTCAGTTGCTTTACATAAGCCTTGAAATCTGCCCAAGTAGGAACATCAACTGCATAAATGTTAGACTGTGCGTTCCAACCATGTTCAAAACCAAGAAGCAAATTCTTAGGGAAAGAAACGGCAAGAGAAGTCTTACCGCTACCAGCATCACCATAGAGGCATACATACTTCCCCTTAAGGTCTCTACTAATTGTGGTTGGAGCAAGGTTCATTAAATCAATAGCCATATTCTTTTACTCCTTTCTTGCGACTCAGAACGGCAATTCGTCGTCGTCTTCAACAGCAGTAAAAGAACCAGTCTTAGCCTTACCAAAGCCACCAGACTTTGCAGAAGAACCAGCAGAGGTGTTACCACCCTTATTGCCCATGTAACCCTTACTCTCAACTTCCTTGATATGAGCATTACGCTCTGCCATCATGGAACGGACAATCTTGGCGCTAAGAGCATCCTTAGAATCCTCGTCATAGGGGTCAGAGCCACCAACAAGAATCATCTCAAGATAAGAATTGCCATTGGTAGAGCCAAGGTCAATCTGCTTACCAAAACCGCCAGACTTCTTCTTAGGAGCTTCCTCGGCCTGAGAAGGCATCCAGTCGATGTTAATAGAAACAGTTGCACCCTCATCGTAACCAATAGACTGAATTTCCTCATAGGTCTCAGCAGGAATGATAATGTTCTTTAGGTCAAGAGTGTTACCATAGAAATCACGAGTGATAAAGTGCATCTTGTAACGACCAGTCTCGTGAGCATCATCATCCTTACCGCGAACTTCAGGCTTAATATCCTTGATATAACCCTCAAGCTGTAGGGAAGCATTATAAGACTCAAACTTATTAAAGAACTGGATAGAAACCTCAGTACCCTCAACAAGAACACCCTCACGATTAACGTAAACGTTATCAGAAAGGCTACCCTGTAGACGTACCATAGTGGGATTCTCAGCATCCTTAGTCATTGGAGTAGCAGTCTTAAGCCACTCAGTTACATCCTTGTAAACCTTGCTATCCTCGCCATTCTGCTTCTTCTCCTTAATAAAGGAACGGAAGGAACGAGTATAAACAGCAGAGTCCCCACACTGAATAGCGCCACGGAGAGAGATGTAATTAACACCGTCACTACCAACGCCAGTACGAGGAGTCTCAAGCTCGGCAAGAGCACCCTCAAGGATTACAACGTTCTAAAGTCTACGAATCTGGTCAGAATTATTGTTACTCATTAAAAAATTACTCCTTAAATGTTAAAAAATTTTTTGTTTTAGTCTAAATAAAAGTCAATTTTTATTTGTCTACTTTTATTTGCGTTAGGTATGCTATCCATTAGCCCAAGCTAATTTCACTACAATTGTTTGTTTTACTCAACATCATCGTCAAGCTCTACATAATCATTGCACTTCTGCATCTCAAGCTCAATACCAAGGTCGGTTCGAGCTTCATCTGTAAAAGGCTTGAGCTTGTTATAACCAACACACTTAGGCTGGAACTTGCAAGCATCGCAAATAAGATTAGTTACCATATTGTCTACCCCTTTCGTCTATATTTGCTGGGAAAATGTGAGCGGTGAAAAAAGGTGTATTATACTAAAATCTCGATTCATCTCTCACTGTGATTGAAGTATAACACACCTTTCGCAGTTTGTCAAGAAAAATTTTTACGTTTTTTAAAATTATTTTTGTCTTGTTAAATTTAAAGGTTTTACCTCTAAAATGAATATTTTCGAAATAAGGAATTGCTAAATTGTTTTTATTGTTTATTACCCAACGAATGAAATCAGGTAATTTCTTTAAACCATAGACTACCAATATTTTGATACTGAGGCTGTGTTGCAGATACAACTGCGCCATTTGCATCTTTCCATGTAGTCCAAGTGGTTCCGTCATATGCCCTGTGAGCATATGTATTTGTTGCATATATTACAGTTGTTTGATAAGCAGAACCTCCCGCTCCAACAACCTAAACCACACTACCCTGACTACCATCAGGGAAATTGGTACAACCCTCCCCAATTAAATAATTTCCTGTAGTAGTTAAAGTATTTGCGTCTATATTATTTAACGTTCCCCCATCTTTAGGAACATATGTGTCAGCAATATTCTTGCCATTTGCATCAGAAAATGCTTTATCAACTGTATCATCAGTATTATTATTAGCATATTTTGCTTTAAGCATATCGCCATAGCCAGCAGCCGACATTGCATCCACAACGGCTTTTTCGCTTGGAACTTTTGTGTTTGAATTACCCAATGTTTGAGATATATCGTCTGCCGATATAGCGCCCACATCTGACGCAACTAATACCACAGTATTAGTTTTTCCATTAACAGACTAAACAGGGGCTTCTGCCGATGTTATATAATTACTATCGTTTGTAAGCTAACTTGTTTTATCTGGTATTATAGTAGTATCGGGTAAAGCTCCAACATCTGTTGCTGTTAATTGAACCGCACCAGTTTTTCCATTAACAGTTGTAACAGGAATATTAGGAATATCCGCAGAAGTAATATACCCGCTGTCATTTGTTAATTGACTTGTTTTTGTGGGTAGTTCGCTTGTCTTAGCAAAGCTGGAGTCGTCCTCAAGTTCACTAATTTTAGTCGGAACAATAATATTAACCGTTTTGTCTTCAGCGCTATTTGCCGTAAAGTTACCAACCTCTGTTCCATTTTTCTAAATAGTTAATTTGGCGTCATTAATGACAGTGGGAATATTAACATCTCCACTTTCACCATTAATAGAAGTTACCACCTTGCTTAATCCAAGCTATTCTTTTGTAACTTTATGAGGGTTATTGTAATTGACTAAATGCTATAATACACTTTGCGGTATAGTGCCAGACCCTCCGCCAGTAGAGCTTCCTCCACTTACTACTACAGTATTACCTTTTTGACTTTCTAAAGCCACTCTTTTTCCGCCCATTCCATGTTTAGCTATAACCCAACAATTAGAATAGCGTCCACCTTTTAAATAAAGTTCAACGGAATCACCTTCATAAAGTTCATATACGCTTTGATTAGAAATATGAGTAAACTCTTGCCCCGATTCATCTGCTGGAAGTCTAACATTTACAGTTCCATCTTCATTTACTCTGGTAACGATAGCTCCTTTTGAAACATCTGTTGTCCCAACTTTCTAATCCACACACGCCATTATGCGATTTAACAAGGAGTCAGCTAAATTATCCATCGTATAATCAGACT
>ERZ808274.256-NODE-256-length-30057-cov-4.587494_pt1 | contig 30057 bp, 27 predicted proteins | sample MGYA00521277_ERZ808274 | MGnify/ENA primary metagenome ERZ808274 (study PRJEB31516, sample SAMN03275597) | gut metagenome | biome: mammalia-associated habitat; material: feces | host: Papio cynocephalus | place: Kenya | collected 2012-07-28 ... | reverse complement strand
ACCTTTTTTGGTTAAAAATAGAATACCGCTATCATTGTGATTTTTCAAAAAAATAAAACGCTAAATAATAGGCGTTCATCACATCTATTAGTTGCAAAACAAAATAAAGCCAAACATCATCTATGATGAGTTTGTAAATGTGATTTTAATGCATTAGAAAGGGAAAAAATATGACAAAATTATTTACTGTTTTTACTTAGAGTTTGTTAAATGAAAAATCACAACCATTGCAGTGGTTGTATTAAGGTATATGTTTAAGCACATCTAACCGGGACACATTATTTAAAAACGCATATAATAAAAACATTTATGGATATAAAAGAATAATGGCAACCATCAAGATTTTTGTAATCTAATGAATTTCTATTGTTATGATTCATCTAAAAAAAGCAGCAAAGCTGCTTTTTAAATTAAGGTGTTTGACTATTTTCCGGAAACAGCAAGTTTTTTAATATAAACGCTTGGTGTAGTGGTGCCGTTTAAGATTAATTTTGAATCGTTGGCGACGTCTTTAATATTCATGAACACATCAACTAAATTTCCTGCAATAGTTATTAGCGTTAATGGTTCTGCGATCTTTCCATTTCTAATCATAAAGCCCTGGGATTGGAGAGAGAAGTTTCCACTTTTTGCATTCATACCTGCATGAAGTCCTTCAAGAGAAGTAATATAAACGCCTTCTTTAATATTGGCAATCATTTCGTCGAATGATTTGCGGCCATTTTTGACAATTAAATGCGAAAGTCCAGCTTTCATTTTTCCGCTTCTCACTGCGTTTCCTGTAGGTTTAACACCATCTTTTTGAGCGGTTTCAAGTGTATAAATGTATGTTTCAAGTATGCCTTTTTTAATGATATCTTTCTTTACACACGGAACGCCTTCATCATCATGGTAGTCAAAGAAAATATCTTTTTGTAAATTGTCTTCTATAACAGAGAGTTTCTTGCTTGCAATTGGCTGATGAAGTTTATCCTTAAATAATGACGAATTCTTTTGAACTTCTTCAGCATCTATATTCGATAAATACGGTCTTAAAAGTTTTGAGAAGCTATCTTGTGATAATACGACAGGATACTTTTTGCTCTTACATTGTGTAGCACCTAATTTATCAAGGGCATCTTTGGCGACATCGTTAACAAACTCTTCTTCGTTAAATTCGTTAAAGTCTAGAGAAGAAAATACCTTAAATCCAGTTTTGATGTCATCGCCTTTTTTCGCGGTTACTTCAGCATATATTGAACAAGTGGCTTTTTTGTCTTTTAGTCTTATTCCATATGAATTTGAAAGAAGAGATTCATCAAATTCTTCTTCATAACCAACACTCATTACATCGGTAATTCTTTTATCATAGGCATATAATTTGTTTTCTATATCTTTCAATAGAGCAATTTTGTCTTCAAGTTTTCCAGAAACAGTATCTTTGTTAAAAACATTTTTGTTGTGATATTTGCATTTTTCTTTATAGATAATGCAAGGATCATCGTTTTCGATTAATGAAGCAGTTTCTTTAATTGAGTTAATTAAAAATTCAAATGTGTTTTTATCAATTTTTTCGGTAAATCCTTGACCAAATTTGCCATTAACAACACCTCTAGCAACTACTTTGTGTGAGTCACTTTCAGTTAAACTATCAATTTCATGGTGATAAATAGAAACACTAGTAGATTTTGAGTGAACATAGGAAAAATCACATTCATTTATGCCATTAGCCTTGGCAAGTTCAAAGAATCTTTTATCATTTATTTTCATTTGAGTTCTCCTCCGTTTCCACCTACTAAAATTTCATCAACTCTAATTGTTGGCTGTCCAACATCAACAGGTATTGATCCGCTTATGGAGCCACACATACCTTGCGCTCTTTCAAGATCATTTCCAACCATATCAATATGTTTTAAGATCTCGGCACCTGAACCGATTAATGTTGCACCTCTAACCGGTTCGCATACTTTTCCATCGCGGATGATATATGCTTCGCTACAACTAAAATTAAATTCTCCAGTTGCAGGATTAACAGATCCTCCGCCTAATGATTTTGCGTATAAACCTAATTTAGTCGCTTTAATCATTTCATCAACAGTAGATGTTCCATTAGCGATGTAGGTATTTGACATTCTTGATGTAGGTTCAAATTTGTATGATTCTCTACGGCACGCGCCATTACCTTTCATACCCATTCTTCTTCCGTTGAAGTCATCAATCAAATAATTTTTAAGAATGCCTTTTTCGATTAATAATGTCTTTTGTGTTGGATTTCCTTCATCATCTATATTATTTGAGCCCCAACCATTAACAATTGTTCCATCATCGTATGCTGTAACAACAGAAGAGGCGATTTTTTCTCCTAATTTATTTGCGAAAACCGAATTATTTTTTGCAACAGCAGTTGCTTCAAGACTGTGCCCACATGCTTCATGAAAGATAACTCCTCCAAAAGCATTGCCTATGACAACAGGCATTTTACCACTTGGACATTCTTTTGCGCTAAGCATTGTTAAGGCAGATTGAGCAGTTTCTTTAGCGAGTTCTTCTACATTAATTTTATCAAGGAAGTATTCGAAACCTGCTGAAGCGCCAGGACCGGAAAATCCTGTTTCGATTTTTCCGTTTTCACTAGCGATACACATTAAATACATTCTGGCTCTTTCTTTTTTGTCTTTAAAAATAAAGCCATTTGAATTAATAATAGTGATGTTGTTCTCGTAATGATTTAAACCAGTTTGTGTGCGCATAATCCTTGGATCATATTCGCTCATCACTTTATCGCCTCTTTTTAAGTAGGCGATTTTTTCTTCGCTTGAAACCTCAGCGTGTGGTTTTAAGTGAGGGTGTTTATTTTTAATATTTTTAACTTTTAAATCAGTGACTGTTATTTTTCTTTCTTCGTTGAATGATTTAGAAAGCGAATTTGCAAGTTCTAATAAACTTTTCAATGAAACATCGTTTGTATAACCATAAACGCTTTGAAGTTTATTTAAAAGTCTTAGACCCGCTCCAAAAGTATTGGAAATTGTAGCAACATTTACTTTCCCGTTTTCAATTGAATAAGAGTAAGATACCTTGTCTTCGATAAAAATTTCAGCAAAATCAGCGCCAGTAGATAAACCAGCATTCAGTATTTGCATTGCTTGCTTCTTATTTATCATTAGTTTTATCCTCCTTTTTATATTTATCATTTAAAAGTATAACCTCTTTATGATCTTTTTTAGAAATAATTTGAATTGCAAATCTTCCACTCATTAAAGCGATAGGAAGACCACCAGGCATAATTGTCCATTGTCCTGAGAAAATCAAATTTTTTAAACCACGAATTTTTGTGCTATGGAATAATTGATTTCCCTTTGAGGTGAACGCCCACGGCATATAAGCACCTCGGTATGCATTCGTATATCTTTCATATGTTGTTGGTGTACAAACATCAATAAGTTCTAACTCATTTTTTAGCGAAGAAAAATGATTCTCAATTCTTTCTTTGATTTCATTTCCTAGTTTATTTTTTTCTTTTTGATAGTCATTGTAATTCATTCTTGTTCTCTTCCAAAAATAGAAATCCTTATCGTTTTGATGGACTAAAACATTTAACAAAACCCTATTATCGGCTCCGATAAATGTATCATCAAAAGAATAATCTCTCATTTTAATTGAATTAATAATTGTTCTTCCCACTTTTAGTGGTTTGCAAGGGAATTCGTAAGTTGAAGTGATATTTAGATGTTCTATTTTATTTTTGTCCACTAAAAAGGAAACATATACACAAGAAGGAAGAGGGTATTTCTTTTTCTGGATAAATCTTTTAAATAGGTGATTGTCTTTATGCTTGTTCTCAAGCAAATTCCTTGTCAATTCATATGCATCAACAGCTGAAACATAGTAATCTGCAGTATATTTTTCACCGTTTTTTAATTCGATATTTGTTACTTTGTGATGTTTTGTATTTATATGTTCAACTTCGCTAAGATAATGGATTTTGCCTCCACATCTTAAATATTCTTTCTTCATATTTTCAACAATCGAAAGACTTCCACCTTTTGGAACGCCACCATTTTTAAAAGCAACTGTACCATATGCATAAAGTGCCGAGTAGATGTTACCGTCACCAGGGACGATACGAGAAAATACATATTTCAATATAGGAGATTTGAATTTATCAGCAAATTTCTGTTGTGAAACATGAGATGCGTATACGTATGATGGGAGATATGGAATCATTGTAAAACCAATTTTTATAAAATCTAGAATATTCATGCAAGAGATTGGTTTGAATACAGGAAGAGGCATTTTGTGAAACTTGATAATGTAGTTTTTCATTTTATGTATCAATCTTTTATCTTTGGGTGAAACATTAATGAATTCTTTTTCAAAGCGTTCTAAGTCACACCAAAAGGTGTAAACTTTGCCTTGATATTCAACGCTTCCAAAATTATCAGGTTGAATTATTTCATCTTGCTTAAAAGCATTCACATCATGCCAAGTTTTATTTATTTCAGTATTTTCTTCCGTTCCTGTTAACCAATGAACGCAACCATCTATTAAATGATCTTTTCTTATCCAACCAGTGCACAAACCTCCAACAACAGGATTTTTTTCAAATATTTCAGTTTCATAACCATTTTTTTGGCCAAATATTCCTGCACTGAGTCCGGATATGCCTCCACCTATAATTATTATTTTCTTTTGCTTATTGATATCCATATTTCTATTGTTATTATAATTTTATAAAGAAAAAAGTCATTAATTATTTAATTAATAATTTTTTATGTTTTCAATTCAAAAGCAATATTTTAAATAATATATTAATTAAATTTAAGAATTTACCTCTTAAAGCATATAACTACAAAATAAAAATTGTTGCGTTAACTTTGTCACTTAACACACTTAACTCTTAAACTGGGTCGATAAATAAAACCTTGTTATAACAAAAAATTTTGCTATAATCATAAATAACTTTCTTTAGGACCATTAAGGCCTAAGGCGGAAGGAGTTAATTATGAAAAAAGGTATTCATCCAGAAACCCACAAAGTAACAGTTACATGTGTCTCTTGTGGTGCAACATTCGAAACACATTCAACAAATAAGAATCTTAAAGTTGATACTTGTTCAAATTGCCATCCATTCTATACTGGCAAACAAAGATTTGTTTCCACAGATGGACGTGTTGACCGTTTCAATAAAAAATACGGATTCAAAAAATAAGACAAATTATATTAAAACGCTCATATTGAGCGTTTTTATTTCTCAATTTTATGAAAAACAATTCTAAAACAATATTTTCTATAATAATTTCAATTTTTCTTTTAGTTAGTTGCCAAGATAACACTAGCAAAGATACAAGTACGATAAGTTCTATCTCTGAAAATAATAGTGGTACAAGCATTGATCAATCCACAATATCGGATAGCAGCACTGTTTCATCCTCTACAAACGAAGATATAAAAAGTTCTACTATTTCATCAACAAGCGTTGCATCCTTTATAGATGAAAATGGTTATTACGCTAAAGCAGGCGGAACAGGGATAACTCTATTTAATAATTTGCGTTCAATCATTAATAATGGTTTCAAAACCCTTGGTTATAGTGGCCTTGATGATGCTTATCCAATAACAGATGTTAGAGAAGATGGTTGCATAAATGATTATTATTCAAATATAACAAACTGGAAAATTAGCGATTTAAATAATGGAAATTATAAAAAAGAAGGTGATCTTTTTAACAAAGAGCATTCAATTCCTAAGTCATGGTGGGGTAAAACAAAATCTAACCAGGGATGTGATGTTTATATCGTTGTTCCAACAGATGGTTATGTTAATAATAGAAGAAGCAATTTTTGCTTTGGTGAAGTTGATAAAAATAATATCAAATATGCTTCAGCGAACAATTATTGTTTGTTAGGAAAATCTAAACTTTCTTCTTATCCAGGACAAGAAAATGTATTTGAACCAAACGACGAATGGAAAGGCGATTTCGCAAGAATTTACTTTTACGCATTAACTAAATGGAAAAATTCTGAGAATTGGACAGACGGAAATGGTAAATATTTCTTTTCCGGTTCACTTAACAAGAATATGGGGTTAACTGATTATGCAGTAAATTTATTGCTTTCTTGGAATGAACTTGACCCTGTTAGTGAATATGAAAGAAAGAAAAATGATGCCGCTTATACTCTTCAAGGTAATAGAAATCCTTATGTAGACCACCCTGAATATGTTGAAGCAATTTGGCATACTGTTTAAATAAGATTTTATTAGCAAAATATAAATAGTATAATTATTTTATATTTACTCAATTAATTTAGGAAATCATATGAAAAAGATAATCAAATTAACAACTATTTTATTTTCTATCGCTTTAATGTTAACAGGATGTAACAATTCATCTAGTAGCGATACTATAACAAGCGATTCTTCATCAGAGAACACCTCAACAATTTCAGAATCAAAAGGTATTTTCGACCCAGGAGATTATTATTCGTCCATCGATTCATCATTAACGGGAAATAGCTTAAAAACAGCTTTAAACGCTTTAAATAATTCAAAAAGAAGACGTGTTGTTGGTTATGGTGGCCATCGCGATACAGCTAAAATATTTGACCGAGATTGGAAAGGTCAAGATAACGGCAAAATTGTCGGTTTTTACGACAACGCTTTAATTGGTCCATCATGGGATGGCGGCAAAACTTGGAATAGAGAACACGTTTGGCCTAATTCTCTTGGAGGTGGCAGTGTTGAAAGTGATGCTCATATGGTACGCCCGACTAGCACAAGTGTAAATTCATCAAGAGGAAATAAACTGTTTGCGGAAAGTGGCGCATATGATCCAGGAAGTGAAGGTGTTAAAAATTATCGCGGAATATCCGCTAGAATTGTTTTCTATTGTCTTATTGCGGATACCAACTTAGGAATAGTGGATTCCACTAGCATAAGTGGAAATAATATGGGCAAATTATCAGATTTGCTCAAATGGAATCTTCAATATTTGCCAAGCACATCAGAAGATGCGCCTCTTGAACTAAGAGTCGAACAAAATAGAAACAAAACTATTGCTGAGGATGCCAAAGGACAAGGTAATAGAAATCCTTTTATTGATCATCCTGAATACGCATGTAAAATTTGGGGATCAACAAACTCTAATACAAAAAAGATTTGTGGTATAAAATAAATAATATAAAAAAAGAACAAGGAGTACCTCATATGAAAAACAAGTTCTATATTACAACACCTATTTATTATCCAAGCGCTAATGCACATATTGGTCATGCTTATTGCACAGTAATGTGCGATATTTTAGCGAGATATAAAAGATTAAGAGGAGTGGAAACATTTTTCTTAACCGGAACCGATGAACATGGTGAAAAAATTCAAAAGAAAGCCATGGAAAAAGGAGTTACTCCCCAACAATATGTTGATGAAATTGCAACAAACTTCCAAAATTTATGGAAAGCATTGAGAATAAGTAACGACGATTTTATTCGCACAACTCAAGAAAGACATGTCAAAGTTGTTCAAGATGTGTTTTCGAAATTATATAAAAACGACGATATCTATTTAGGAAAATATGAAGGATGGTATTGTACACCTTGTGAATCGTTCTGGACTGATACACAAGTAGGTGAAGACCATTTATGCCCTGATTGTCATAGACCAGTTCATAGAGATAGTGAAGAAGCATATTTTTTCAAAACAAATAAGTACCTTAAACCATTATTAAAGATTATGGATGAAAATCCAAAATTCATTTTGCCTATTTCAAGAAAAAATGAAATGATGAACACTTTTATTAAACCAGGTTTAAACGATTTATGTGTTTCTAGAACCTCTTTTGATTGGGGTATTCAAATTAAAGAAAATCCAAAACATGTCATTTATGTTTGGATGGATGCTTTGACAAATTACATAAGCGCGCTCGGATATGATAGCGACCATCCAGAATTATTCAAAAAATTCTGGGAAGACCCTAATACAGAAATAGTTCATATTGTTGGAGCGGATATATCGCGTTTTCATGTTATATATTGGCCGATGTTTTTAATGGGTCTTGGGCTAAGACTTCCTGATAGAATCTTTGTTCATGGTCTACTAGATATAAACGGCGAAAAGATGTCTAAATCTAAAGGAAATGTTGTTTCACCATTACCTTTAATTGAAAGATATGGCGTTGATGCTGTTAGATGGTTCCTTGCTCGCGAGTTTGCGTTTGGAAGTGATGGGAGATTTTCTCCTGAATTATTCGCTGAAAGAACAAATGTTGATTTAGCAAATAATTATGGAAATTTAATTAATCGTACAACCGCTATGATTAATAAGTATTTCGGTGGAGTCGTTCCTCATTTAAATAAATTATCCTCAAAAGACCAACATATGAAAGATTTGACTGAAAAAACAATATCAACATATGAAGAGTATATGGACGATCTAAAAGTTAGCGAAGGCTTAAATGCTGTAACTGATTTGTTAAATTCTGCAAATAAATATATTGAAGAAACTCAACCGTGGGTTTTAGCAAAAGAAAATAAAATAGATGAACTTGCAAATGTGATGCACATTTTGGTAAATACTATTATTGTTTGTACGAAACTTCTTTCTCCTGTTCTAGTCGAAACTTCAGAAAAAGTATATGCTCAATTTGGCGTTAAAAAAGAATTGCAAGGATACGAAACAAATCATATTTTCTGTCCATTTGAAGGTTGTCTTGTTAGCAAAGGAAATCCTTTGTTTCCAAGGCTTGATATCGCCAAAGAAACCGAATTCATTGAATCGATTACTTCAAAATAATTATGTTTATCAAAATTCCTTTATTCATATTTAAAAAAGCAATGGCTAATGGAGATAGGGATTTTGCAAAGTCTCATAAATCATTTGGCAATTTTTCAATCATGAAAGATCTACCTTATATAGATGATGGGAATATTTTTCATAAACTTGATATATTAAAGCCTGTTTTAGGCAAAGAAAACGGAATTACTCTTTTTTATATCCATGGAGGCGGCTACATACACGGAACCAAAGAAGATTCACAAATTTTTAATTCGTGGTTTGTTGATAAGGGTTTTACTGTGATTTCCATAAATTATCGTTTAATGAATGACGATGATGTCGATTTTAAAGAACAAATGAAAGATATTGTTTGTGCTTTAAATTATGCTTACGAGAATAGGTACAATTTTGAAATTGATTTTTCTAATTTATGTTTTATGGGTGATAGTGCTGGTGGTCATATGGCATTAATGCTTGATTTATTAATGCATTACAAAGAAATATCTGATTATTATGGCTTTTCAGTAAATAAAGAAATTAATGTCAAATGTATAGCTTTAAATTCAACCATGTATGATTATGCATCACTTATTCCTTTTGGGTTGAAATATGTTACTAAAAGAAATTTAAAAAAAGTTTTGTCGAAATATTGCTTTGATAAAGAATATGTTAAGAAAAATTCTCCGCGAGAATATATTAAAAGTGGATATAAAATTTCTCCTTTGTTAAATACGACATCGTATCATGATATGTTTAATTTTCAATCGTTGAAACTTAAAAAAGATGCAGAAAAATTAAATCTTAATGTTCAAACATTTATTGAAACAAGCTCAAAAAAACAAATAGGTCATGTTTACAATCATTTTTTATTCGTAGATGAAGGCGAAAAATGCAATCAAACAATGGTTGATTTCTTCAAACATAATTGTTTTATTGAATAGTTTTACATAGTAAAGTAGAATAAACGTTATGAAAAAGATTAACCAAAATTCTACACCGTATTTAGATGCCTTAAAAAAATATGTGAATTCTAATATCGCTCCATTTGATGTTCCAGGACATCACATGGGGAATGTTCCTAATAAATTGAAATCATTTTTAGGCGATATGGTTTTTAAAGCAGATGTTAACGCCCCTATAGGGATGGACAATTTAGCTAATCCTCATGGTGTGCTTAAAGAAGCTGAAGATTTAATGGCGGAGTTTTGCCACGCTGATGATGCATATTTTTTAATTAACGGCACATCATCTGGAATCATAGCCATGATCATGACTTCATGCAAAGCTAATGAAAGAATTATCATGCCAAGAAATGTTCATAAATCAATTATAAGTGCATTAATTCTTAGTGGTGCTGTACCAGTTTATGTAGCACCAAAACTTGATACAGAACTTGAAATCGCTAACCAACCGACAGTTGATGACTACATAAAAGCAATGCAGAGATATCCTGCATCAAAAGCGGTGTTTGTGATAAATCCAACTTATTTTGGCGCTGTGAATGATTTAAAACGCATTGTAGATGAAGCTCATTCTCGAGGAATGGTTGTGCTTGTAGATGAAGCTCATGGAGCTCATTATTATTTTGATAAGCAAGGACCGATTTCTGCGATGGATGCTGGAGCAGATATGGCTTCGGTTTCATTCCATAAAACTGGTGGTTCATTAACTCAATCGTCAGTGTTGCTTCTCAAGTCAAAAGCAATTAATAAAATTGATCTACAAAAATCATTAAATATTTTAAATACAACTTCTCCATCCACCATATTAATGGCTTCTTTAGATTCCGCTCGCGAATATTTGGTGGAAAATGGTCAAAAGAATATGAACAAGGTTCACGAACTAAGTGAATATGCTAGAAAACAAATTTCAAAAATTAACGGTTTTGTTCCTTGTGGGAAAGAACACTTTTTATCAAAAGGATGTTTTGATTATGATGAAACAAAGTTGGTTATTAAATTAGAGAATCTTGATATTAATGGTTTTGATCTTTATCAACTTCTTAAAAAAGATTATTCAATTCAGATGGAACTCGCTGAAACATATGTTGTAATGGGTGTTTTAGCAATAGGAAACAATAAAACTCAAATTGATAGATTAGTTAAAGCGTTAAAAGATATTTCCTCTAAACATTATAGTAAAAAACATGTTTATCAAAAACACGCATTTGGAATCGAATTTCCTTTCCAACTTCTCCGTCCTAGAGCGGCTTTTCACGCTCCCGGAAAGAAAGTTTTACTAAAAGACGCTATTAATTCGATATCAAAAGAATCAATTATGATATATCCACCTGGAATACCTTTAATTGTTCCTGGTGAAGTTTTTACAAAAGAACTCATCGAAAGAATCGAAGAATATAAAAAATCAAACGTTACAATTTTAAGCGATTATGGAACAGATTATGTTAATGTAATTGATGTCGATAATTGGACGAGATATCACGTTTATGAAAATAAGTTGAATGATTATTTAATTAAACGCTTAACGAATCCGAGAGCGGATGGATATGAAATGCCTTTTGAAGGTAATAGGCATAGTGGAACAATCATTCTTCTTCCATATAGAAAAGATACTTGGAGAGATAACGCTAAACCTGCATTAGATAATTTCAAAAAAGTAATATTTGCTATCGCTAAATATGAACCAGTGTTTGTTGGTATACACCCAACTATTTATAAAAAAGTTATTCCTTTTTTCCAAAATAAGAAAAATATATATCCAATTAAAATTAGATATAATGACTCTTGGGCACGAGACATTTCACCTATATTTTTATTAAACGAAAATAATAAGATGCGATCTGTTGACTTTAGATTCAATGCCTGGGGTGGAGATGTAGATGGTCTTTATTCAAACTATAAAGATGATGATTTATTCGCAGGAAAAATTTCTAAAATATTTGGTGTCGAAAAATATTATTTAGATGATTTCATTTTAGAAGGTGGTTCAATTCATGTTGATGGAGAAAAAACATGTCTTGTTACGAAAGCTTGCTTATTATCCGAAGGAAGAAATCCTAATTTATCAGATTTAGAAATTGAAGAAAATTTAAAAACTTATTTGGGTGTAAATAAAGTTATTTGGTTAGATCATGGCATTTACGAAGATGAAACAAATGAACACGTTGACAACATGGCATGCTTTATTAAACCTGGTGTTGTCGCATTAGCGTGGTGCGACGATAAAAACGACCCACAATATCAATATTGTCAGTCAGCGTATAAAACACTTAAAAATAGTGTTGACGCAATGGGGAGAAAATTCGAAATAGTTAAAATAAAACTTCCAAAGCCACTTTATATGTCAGAAAGCGAAGCAAAAGGAATTAAACAAGGGCATTATAACGCGAAAGAAAGACTGTCTGGATCGCGTTTAAGCGCTTCGTATATTAATTTCTATCAAAGCGACAAATTCGTTATATTACCCGCCTTTGGTGTTAATGAAGATAAAATTGCAAAAGAACAATTTAAAAAACTTTTCCCAGATAAAGAAATAATTCAAATCGATAGTAGAGAAATATTGCTCGGTGGTGGAAACATCCACTGCATAACAATGCAAATACCATATCAAGAGGAGTTTATTAAGAAAAATGAAAATTAAAGTAGCAATAACTCAAATGAGTTGCACCTCAAACTATGAAGACAATATTAAAAAAGCTGTTAACATGGTTAGAAAATGTGCTAAAGAAGGCGCAAATGTGATTCTTCTTCAAGAATTGTTTTCTAATTTATATTTTTGCCAAGTTGAAGACTATGATAAGTTCGCTTTAGCGGAATCTAGAAAAGATTCTCAACTTTTAAAAACATTTAAGGAATTAGCAAAAGAACTTCATGTTGTTCTTCCTATTTCGTTTTTTGAAAAAAGCGGTGTTAACTATTTTAACTCTCTTGTTATGATTGACGCTGACGGAAAAGAACTTGGCTTATATCGAAAAACACATATTCCTACTGGTGAATGTTACGAAGAGAAGTTTTATTTTAGTCCTGGCGATACAGGTCTTAAAGTGTTTAAAACCATGTATGGAAATATTGGAATCGGCATCTGCTGGGATCAATGGTTTCCTGAAGTAGCTAGAATTTTGACTTTAAAGGGTGCTGAGATGATTCTTTACCCAACCGCTATCGGAAGCGAGCCAGTATTAGTTAGAGACTCAATGCCACATTGGAGAAATACAATGAGAGGTCATGCTGCCGCGAATATTATTCCTGTGATTGCTTCAAATCGTGTTGGAAAAGAAAATGCTGGTAAATCTTCAATGGTTTTCCAAGGTTATTCTTTTATTGCTGACCAACATGGCGAAGTTGTTGAAGAATTAAACCGCACCGAAGAAGGATATAAAATTCATGAATTTGATTTAGATGAGATCAATAAAGAAAGAATTTCATGGGGCGTTTTCAGAGATAGAAGACCTGAATGTTATAAAGAAATTTTAGAGTATTCAAAAGATGAATAAGAACGATAATAAAAAAGATATAAAAAAGGGAAAAGTCGATCCTAGTTCAATTAAGGAATTCAAAGTTCATGAAGAATGTGAACTTTTGACTTTTTTGTTAAATAAATATCCTCATCTTTCTAGAAACGCTGTTAAATCATTATTATCAAATCATCAGGTTGCTGTTGATGGTGCTCCAGTAAGTCAGTTTAATTTAATGCTTGCCAAAGAAGATACTGTCATTGTTTCAAAAAGAAGGATAAGCAAAAGAGAGAGAAGTAATCTTCCAATAATTTTTGAAAACAATGAATTTATTGTAATAAATAAACCATCTGGTCTTTTAAGCGTTGCAAGTGATACCGAAAAAGCACGAACCGCTTATAGAATGGTAAGCGATTTTGTTCAACAAAAAGACAAACATAATCGTATTTATATTGTTCATAGGCTTGATGAAGATACATCTGGTGTTTTAATGTTCGCTAAAAATCCTCAAATAAGAGATGCGCTTCAAAAAGAATGGAGCGAAATAGTAAAAAGTAGAAGATACTACGCTATTGTTGAAGGAAAGTTTGAAAAGAAAGAAGATAAATTGATCAATTATTTGAAAGAAAATTCATTGAATTTGATGTATGTGACGAAAAGTTCTAAAGATTCAAAAAAATGTATTACAAATTACAAAGTCATACGTTCTAACGATTTATATTCTTTATTAGATATTAATATTGAAACTGGAAGAAAGAACCAAATTCGCGTCCAATTAGGAAATATTGGTCATTATGTAATTGGCGATGACAAATATGGTGAACCATCAAATCCATTAAAAAGGCTAGGACTACATGCTTATGAGTTAAGCTTTATTCATCCTATTACTGGAAAGTTGTTTAAATTCACCGCACCAATGCCTGAAGAATTTAATAAATTGTTTGTCAAAAAGTAAAAAATCATTGCATTGAGTTTGTCATTTAACCCTCTTAAAACTTTTGTTTTTTTAATATTGTATTATATGTTTTTTTCACCTTATAATAATCAAAGAATATGATTATTGAATTATTAAAAAAGCTTAAAGAATCAGCACTATCAACGCTGCCAGTTATGGCGGTCGTTTTGGTGATTTATTTAATTGGTGTTTTTAATCCTTCAACTACATATCTTGAACCACAAGAAGGACTTATCTTTTCAATTAGCTCAATATTGATCATTATTGGTATGTGGTTATTTAGTATTGGCAGCGAAAAATCAATGTCAAAAATAGGTGAATATCTCGGTTCTTCTATTACAAAAAAGCAGAGCATGGTTCTTCTTGTCATAGTCTTTTTTCTTGTTGGGGCATTTGTAACAATTGCTGAACCAGATTTAGCTGTATTAGCAGAACAAGTTCCTATTAATAAATGGGTTTTAATTATTTCTATTGGAGTTGGTGTTGGAATATTTTTGGTTATAGGCGCATTAAGAATATTATTTAGCAAATCATTGAAGATGTGGTTACTAGCGTTCTATGGTTTGCTTTTTGCGCTTGCTTTACTTGTAGATAAATCATTGCTTCCTTTATCTCTTGACTCTGGTGGTGTAACTACAGGACCTATCACAGTTCCTTTTATTCTTGCATTAGGTATTGGTATTGCGGCTAGTAAAGGTGGAAATAAAAACTCTGATTCATTTGGTTTAGTAGCATTTTCTTCAATCGGGCCAATTCTAGTTGTGATGATTATTTCATTATTATTAAAAGATGTTACATACACATTTGAACAAAGCGTTATTAATTCTATGGGTGAAATACTTCCTCATTTCTTGGAAGGATTTTTTCCACATATTAGTAGTGATGGCGCGTTAGTAAACGGTTCATTTATAAACGTTTTAATTGCTTTATCACCAATACTTGTGTTCTTTATTGTTTATAATTTCATAGTTTTAAAATTACCAAGAAAGAAATTACTTGAAATCATCATTGGTGTAATTATTACTTATTTTGGTTTAGTTCTTTTCTTAGGATCGGTCGAAGCAGGATTTTTACCAATTGGTCAAAAACTTGGTATGGAATTTGCTAATAATACTCCAATACTTGTATTGATTGGTGTGATTCTTGGTATTGCCGCTGTATTTGCAGAACCAGCTGTTCACGTTTTAACAGACCAAATTGAAAATGTTAGTAATGGCGCCGTACATAAAAATGCTGTTTTTGCCGCTCTTGCGATTGGCAATGGTTTCGCAATTGGGTTATCGATGATTAGGGTTTCGGTAGGTGGAGAGGTCTTTCCTCTTGCATATATAATTGTTCCTGGATATATTATTGCCTTCCTTCTTTCCTTCTTCGTTCCTAGTATTTATTTTGCGATTGCCTTTGATTCTGGTGGTGTAGTTTCTGGTCCAATGAACTCGACATTTATTTTGCCATATGCAATTGGAGCGTGTCATGCGCTACGTGGAGAAAGTGCGATTATGACTGATGCATTTGGAACTATTGCTGTTGTTGCTATGATGCCATTAATTTCAATTCAATTTATTGGATTATTCGCAACACTTAAAAGCGCAAATCAACTTCGCATTGCACGTTCACGAATTAAAGAAGAATTTGATGACCAAATTATTCATTTTTAATTAGGAGTTATATATGAGTATTAGAAGTAGGAAACTTGAAAAAGAAACCAATAAGAAAATGACAACTCCTTTTGATAAAGAGTACGTTATTAAACCATTAAAAATGTTTGTCATTATAGTTCCATATGGACAAGCAAATGGAATCATTAAAGTATTAAATGAACTTGAATCTGCAATGAATTTTATTACAAATGGTGAGGGAACTTATCAAAGGGAATCGCAGTTATCAGGTCCTAAAAAACAAATTATATTTACGTTTTTGCGAGATGATAAAGTAGATGAATTTAAAGAAAAAATGGCGAAAAGATTTACAACATCGAATGTCGCAAAAGGTATTGCCTTTAGCATTAAATTAACTAGTGTAGCTGGTGTTAGCGTATATAAATTCTTATCAAATGCAAGAAAGGTTGAAAAGAAGGGTAAAAAAGATGAATAAAGAAAATAAAAATGAATTAATTGTTTGTATCATCAATGATGGTTTCAGCGATCTTGTAATGTACGCTGCAAAAAATGCTGGTGCAAGAGGCGGAACAATATTTCACGCTAAAGGTACTGGTAATAGTGATATTGAGAAATTCTTTGGAATTACAATTACTCCTGAAAAAGAAATTGTTTTCATTATTGTGAAAGCTGAACAAAAAGACGAAATAGTGTCCGCTATATATAAAGAAGCAGGCCTTGATACAAAAGGACAAGGAATCGTATTTACACTTCCTGTAGACGATTTTGTTGGTCCTTCTCTTTCGGCCGAAAATATAACTGAACAAAAATAGAACAAAGTAGTTTGTTGTTTTGAATAATTTAATAAAACTTAAACTTATTGAGTAAAATTAATATTCATCATTTTATATATTGAATTGTAAAATATTAAAATATTTTTTTAATGTGATATTATAATTAAGCAATGGCAGAAACACTAAGTAAGAATTATCAATTTAAAATGGCATTATCAAAGAAATTTGCTTTTTTGAAAGATAGACATTCTCTTTTTTATTATGTTTTACTTTTGATAGGCGTTGGTTTGGCTTTTTTTGCTTATGCTTTATGTACTCAAAGATTTACCACTCCATTTAGTGGTGATTTTGCTCAACAAGCATACCAAGCATATTATGATTTTTATGATGATTGGTGGACGTTTTTTAAAACCGGACAATTTCCATTTTATGATTCAAATACGTTTTTAGGCGCTGACAATGTTCACGCAAATACATACTATGGTTTATTCTCGCCTTTCACAATTCCACTTTTATTTGTACCGAGAGATTTTATTCCACACATGATGGCGCTTATCTCTATTGCTAGATTGGTCGTGGGAGCTTTATTTTTTAGAATCTATTTAAAATATTTTGGAGTAAGTGAATCTACATCAAGAATTTTTTCCTTTGCTTATGCATTTACAGGTTGGATGGCTTATTATCTTTGGTTTAATCCATTCTATGAAGTAATGACTTTCTTTCCATTAATACTTTTTGGAATTGAAAAAGTTATTAAAGAAAAGAAGATCTTATTTGTCAGCTTAGGTTTCTTTTTACTTGGTATATCTAATTACTTCTTTTTATTAACGATGGGCGTTTTTGGTGTGTTTTATGCTGGGTTTAGATACTTTCAAACAATCAAAGAAAGAAATGCAAAAGATAATGTTTTAGTTTTTATATATGGTTTTTTAGGTTTCTTGTTTGGAATAGGACTGTCAATGTTTTGTGTTTTCCCAGCAGTGCTAAGTTCATTTTCAATAAATAGAGCAAGTGATTCAAAGTATTTAACTGTAATCATAGATTGCCTTAAAGATGGAGATTACGCTCAATTCTTTAAAATATTTTTCACATGTTGGAGTCCTAATATAACTAATTATGGCTCTGCCTATGAAGATTACTATTTTTCTTTCGCTTTTCCATTGGCGAGTTATTTTTATCCACCAATATCAGATAGATTTACAAACATAATGCATTATAGATATTTTGAAAATACCGGAAGCAGCATATTTATTTATACTCCTTGTATTATTCTCCTTGGGTGTTCTATTTATAGATCTTTCAAAAACAAAAAAGTTTCTCACTTTATAGCAATAATTATATTAATTGCGTGTTTGTTTATACCTTTCTTCTATTTTTTGTGTGGTGCATTTGTAACTGCATATGGAAGATGGGAATTAGTTGTTCCGGTGTGCGCTTTAACATACATAGCTATTAATTTTGATCATCGAGACGAAGTGCCGTCTGCAGTTGTTGTTATAAGTGGTGCAACCGCTTTTACTTTTATGGTCGCTACATATTTTTTTGCGACACATATTGTTACTGATTACAAATATTTTGATGAAATAGGCGATGTAATATTTGTTGTTATATACGAACTCACTCTAACAATTCTTGAAACAGGATTATTTGCTGGTTTTTGGAAAAAGAAAAATTTACCAACAATTGTCCACTCATTTTTAATTGGTGAAATAGTTGTGGTTGGCACTTTAGTGGCCAATATCCACTCCCTTCAAAGCATTAAAACAAGTGTTGGAGGGGGCTATAATAGCATTCCAACTGAAAACGAAATAATAAAAAATATAAACGATAATGACGATTCATATTTTAGGATTCAATCTTCACGTGCTTATGAAGGGAATAATAATATAGGAATGCTAGAAAACTTCAATGGAGTTTCCACGTTTCATTCTTTTTATAATAATAATTTAGATGATTTTTTAAGATTTTCACAAATAATGATGAATGACACATCATGGTCAGGCACTGCTTTTAGTAAAAGAACTAACTTAGATGAATTTCTAGGCGTTAAGTATTATATTGCTAAAGAGTCAGATACAACATTTTATTATTCTGATAGCAACGGCAAGAGAAATCCTATTGTTTTTGACCCAAATATTCCTCTTGGATATGAAAGGATAGATGATGAAAACGATAATGATGGTTATCGCGTATATAAAAATAAATATCAAATCAATTTAGGAACATCTTACGATACAATTTATTATAAAAATGAGTGTTCTGACTCAATTTATAATTCTTTTTACCCATCATATTCTGGCAGCCGTTATGTTATAAGGAACGAAGAAGCGTATTTTAAGGGTGCAATTTTGAATAATGAAGACGCTATTGAGATCGAAGGAAAATATAATGAGGATTTCAACGTTATTAAAAATGTGTCAACAGCAACCGAAGCTATAAAATATAAGCAAAGATTTGTTAATATTTACGCTAACGAAGATGGAAAATATTTTGATCCCTTAGACCCTGATAGAGATATAAAAACAGCTAATATTGTTAATCCAAACAATACCACTTTACCTATTAATAGATTTCAGTTAGTTTTTGAACCAAAAGAAGGCGATTCTTATTATCCCTTGGGCGAAATGGGGTCTTATTATATGTTTGATTATCCTGTAAGACAATCAAGTGGAACAAATTATGCCGCAACAATATATTTAATTGGCGAAGACGAAAACGGAAAAAGCAAAGTAATTACATTTGATAATGGCCGCAACTCTTCTCGTAGTAGTGGAAAAAGCATGCATGGTTTATATTCAAAAGAAAAAGTTAAAAGAATCATCGTTTGTGTTGATGGCGATGATTACCGAACTGAATATATTGATTTTTATTATGAACCATTTGAACAATGTGTAGCTAGATATCAAAAAGCAATCGATAATGGATTAACAAATGTAAAATACAATGTTAATCAATTCACCTTTGAAACCAACTATTCAACAAATAGATTTGTGGTTACCCAACTTGCATATACGGGCGGTTGGAAAGTCTATGCAACTGATGAATTGGGAAATAAGCAGCAACTTAAAGTTTATAATGCACAAGGTGGTTTCGCAGGTTTTGTAGCGCCTAAGGGAAATATGTCATATTTTATGTGTTATCAAACACCAAACATCGACAAAGGTCTTCTAATGAGTGTTATTTCTCTTTTAGGGTTAGGAATTATTATAGTCACTAAGGAAACAGTTGTTAAAAAGAAAAGGGTAAAATAATAATTCTAAAATGGTATTCGTTTTAAAACGAATTTTAGAGAAATTCTAAATTTCATTAACTGAATTAATTTAAGTGATAAATTTTATAAATATAGTTCTTATTTAGTTTAGTTAATGAACTTACTTCTTTGATTGCGTCTTTAGCGGACATTCCGCTTTTGGTTAATTTATCGACCATATCAACAATTTCTTCATTGTTAAATTCTATTTGAACCTCATTATTGTTTCCTTCAACGACTATTACCATTTCTCCAATTAATGTTGTTGGATCAATTTCACTTAATTCTTTTAAGTTTAGTCGAATAAATTCTTCATGTTTTTTTGTTAATTCTCGCGCTAAACAAGCTTTTCTAGCGCCAAAGATTAAATACATATCTTGAAGCGTTTTAGAGATTCTATGAGGAGATTCATAAAATATTAGTGTTTCTTTTTTATTCTTAAGTTCCCTTAATTCGTCTCTTCTTGCTTTTTCTCTTGCATCAAGAAAGCCATGAAAATAAAAATGATCACAACTTATACCAGAACATACTAATGCATTTAAAGCGGCATTAGGGCCACTTATGCATGACACATTGATATCGTTTTGAAGAGCAAGAGCAACTAACTTAGAACCAGGATCTGAAATGCATGGATATCCAGCATCTGACATATAAACTACTTTAATGCCATTTTTAATTCTTGGAATGATATTTTCGGCTTCACTAACTTCATTATGTTCTCTAATTGAAATAACTGGTTTAGTAATATTAAAAAAACCTAATAACTTTAATGTCATCCTTGTATCTTCACAAGCTATTAAATCAGCGTTTTTAATCACTTCTAAAGCACGCGGTGAAAATTCATCTAAATTTCCAATTGGAGTTGGAACTAAATATAGAAGTGGTTTATTGTCGTTGAAATTTTGGCTTCTCATATTTCTTTTTATCTTGCTTATAGTTTTTTAATTCATCAAGAGAAACAAAAATGATATCGTCTTCGTCGTTTTCAAGTTTTATTGTTCTAGATAAAAGATTCATTCCTGTTACTTTGTAAATCATATCATCTTTTTTATAAGTATCACCCATATGTGGGAAGTCTTTTTTAAGGCTTGTATAAGCATCATCTTCATATAAAAGACAGCATATTAATTTGCCACAGTGACCACTTAACTTTGGAATATTTAAAGAAAGCATTTGGTTTTTAGCGCGATTTATAGATATTCCTTCCATTGATGTTAAAAAAGTAGAACAACAAAGAGGAAGACCGCATATGCCGATTCCACCAACCATTTTCGCTTTATCTCTTGAACCAACTTGTCTAAGTTCAATGCGGCAGTGGAATCTAGATGCTAAAACTTTAAGCAAATCGCGAAAGTCCACTCTATCATCAGCAACATAAGCGATTGTTAGTTTACTGCCATCAAGTGAATATTCTGCATCAATTGGTCGCATTTCAAGTGATAACTTATTTATTTCTTGCATAGCTATTACCATAGCTTCTTTGCTACGGTTTTTATTCGCTTCGTATATCAACAAATCGTCTTTATTTGCCAAACGAATTATCGGTTTTAATTCTAAATTATTTTTATATTTACTTATTGGAGTGGATTCTAAAAATACTTCTCCAACTTGCATTCCTCTTATTGATTCAGCAACAACTTTGTCACCTAATTTTAAATTTGGTATATCCGTAGAGAAAAAATATGTTTTACCAGAGCTTGAAAATTTTATACCAGCATAATATTTATTTTCCATTTCCATCCTCCTTAGTTATTTCATATATGATGTGATCAAGAAGCAAGGGAATATTGACATTCAAATCTAATTTAGATATCGATGACATTATTATAAACAAACTTCTATCAATATGTTTTAAACGAGTTAATAACTCATTTAATATATTATCATAAGTAGTCAATATTATGTTTCCATTCACTTGTTTATTTAACAAATCTTGGAAAACTATACCTAACAATTTTATATAAAGACGAGCTGTGTCATTACTTTTTATTTGTGGTATGATTCGTCTTTCGCAAACATAAATTGCTTCGTCGCTACTTCTAAGCAAAGCATCGAGTTGTTCGTCTAATGCAACTTTAACTGTTTTATAAAGATCGCTTTCGCTCATATCTTTTATTGATTTGCCATCGCTATAAAATGAGCAAAGCATTTCCGCATCTTCTTGGTTAACACCCTCATTTGAAGCATCGATAAGAATTTCGTTTTTTGGAACACTTCTAAACCTTAATATTTGCGTTCTTGATAAAATAGTTGGAAGAACTTTTGATTCGTTTTCAGTCGTCAAAAAAGCATAAATATTTTTTCCAGGTTCTTCCAAAAATTTTAATAATGAGTTAACGGCCACTGGTGTCATTGTTTCAACAAGATTTAGAATATAAATCATTATTCCTTTATCTTCCAACGATGTTTTATCAAAGTTGTTCATTATTTTTTCTATATCACCTTTTTTAATCTTTGTATTTGCGCCGTCAAAAATCATTACATCAGGATAATTTCCATCATTAATTCTTAAGCATGTTACGCAGTTATCGCACGCTAATGGTGATGGATTATCACACAAAATTGATTTAGCCAAAAACAAAGCCACTTCTTTTAATGGCATTCCGCTGCTGCCAGATAATAAATATGCATGGGAAAGATGCTTATTTTCGATAGCATTAGTAAATGTTTTATATATTATTGGTTGATATCTTTTTAAATATTGTTCTATTTGCATTGTGATAAGCGTTCTTTAATAGCGTGGTATGCATCTAAAACCACATCATCAAATGGTTTTGAAGCATCCAAAATTACATATCTTTCTGGGAATCTTTTAGCTAAATCTAGAAAGGTTTTGCGGACTTTTTTGTGAAAATCTATTTTTTCTAGATCGAGGCGATTGACTTCTCTATTTGCATTTGCTGCAATACGAGCTAAACCGATCTCTGGATCAATATCAAATAGTAGTGTTAAGTCAGGGAAGTATCCATCTGTGGCATACATGTTTAAGGAAAGTATTTTATCTATCCCTAATCCTCTTGCTCCACCTTGATAAGCAAGAGAAGAATCAATAAACCTATCGGATATAACTATCTTGCCTTCTTTAGATAATGGCCAAACTTTTTCAACTAGGTGCTGTCTTCTTGCAGCGGCATAAAGAAGTGCTTCAGTCATTGGATCCATATTCACATTTTTCTTATCTAAAATTACGTTGCGTATTTCTTCCGCGATAGGGGTGCCACCAGGTTCACGTGTTAAAACAACATGCTCACCATCTTTTTCTAATAATTCAGTTACTTTCTTTGTAACGCTACTTTTTCCTGAACCTTCAGGACCTTCAATTGTAACAAACATAATATTATCCCCTTAAATTTTCTTTCTTCCTTCAAGAGCTTTAGAAAGAGTTAATGAGTCAGCGTATTCTAAATGACCACCCATCGGAAGACCATAGGCAAGTCTAGAAACATTTACATTTTTGTTTTCCAATAATTTTGCCAAATATAATGCAGTTGTTTCTCCATCAATTGTTGGATTTGTTGCAAGAATGATTTCTTTAACTTGATCTTCATCGATTCTTTTTAATAATGAGTCTATATTTAAATCTTCTATTCCAACTCCATTGATCGCGGATAAAGTTCCACCAAGCACATGATATACACCATTATATGTTCCAATTTTTTCAAAACCATTTATATCAAGAGCATTAGAAACAACAATAATTATTTGTTTATCTCTATTTTGATTTTCACAATATTCACAATATTCATTTTCAGTATAATTTCCACATTTCTTGCATTGGTGAATTTTGTTTTTTACATCTAATAAAGAATTGGCAAAATTATCTACATCATCGCTATTCATTCTCAAAACACTATAAGCCATTCTTTCAGCGGATTTAAGACCAACGCCTGGAAGCTTATGAAAAGCATTAATTAAATTTTCAATGCTTTTAAGTGTTTTCATTTATTAAAATAATCCTCCAGCGCGACCGGTTATTGATTCATTAATTTTTTCACTTTCTTTTTCAATTTGATCAATTGCTTCATTGATAGCAAGAGAAATCATTTCTTCAATCATTTCTTTGTTTTCTTCTGAAAGTGCATCTTTATCAATATCTATAGATTTAACTTTTTTATCGCCTGTTAAAACTACCGTTACAGCGCCACCCTTTGAGACACTGAATTCTTTTTCTTTTAATGCGTTTTGAGCTTTTTGAAGTTCTCTTTGCATTTTTTGTGCTTGCATAAGCATTTGTTGCATGTTCATATTATTTAAACTCCTTTAAATCGATTTTTATTTCATTTGCCTTAGGCAATTTCGATATTTGTTTTAAGTTATTATATGCTTGGAATAATCTAACTGTTTCATTCCTAGAAAGAGCGTATACAAATACATCTTTTCCTAACATATGTGTAAATACTTCGGAAGCATTTTTTTGATTTTGCTTAACGTTAAGTTTGTCTGCTAATTTTTGTAAATCATATTCGAGAATAATAACATCTTTGGTTACAAGATATGGTTTTCCATCTTTGATAAGAGCGATAACATCGCCGAATGTAGGATGACCAAGATATGAGTCAAGTTCTTTCCATCTACTCACTAAATTTTTTCTACCTTGTTTATCGCCTAAAACCATTAATTTGATAATAGTTTCATCATCAATTGATATTTTTTCGCCTTCATCTTCAACAACTCTTTTTTTGTCATCGTCATCAAACAACCAATCTGGTGGTTCTTGAGCATTTTCTTCTTGCTTGACTTCAACAACTGATTTTTTAATTTCTATTTTTTCATCTACTTTAATTGATTTATTATTAACTATTTGATTTTGTGGTTTTTCTTTGACTATAACATTTTCATTTTTTTGTACAGCAGGTTTACTGATAACCTCAGGTGTATTTTCGATGTCTTTCATTGTGCATAGCCTAAGGATGATAACTTCAAACATGGTTTTTATGTTGTTTACAGTTTTATAATCTGATTGAGCCTTTAAAAATGCGTTAATCATTTCATTGATTGTTTTTAGATCAAGAATGTTTGCTAATTCATCTGCTTCTATTTCATTTAAAACAGTAAGTTCGTTTTCATCACTAGTTTTTTTGATAATTAGAACATCTTTTAAAATTTCTAATAAATCATTTGTTAATCTTTTTAAATCAATTCCACCTTCCGAGTATGAATTGATTCTATTTAAGCATGTTGATACATCTCCATTGTAAATAGCTTTTAGAAAAGATATTTTTTCTTTATTAGAAGTTAAGCCAAATAAAGTATTTACATCTTCTTCCTTCAAAGTTGTGCCGCTATAAGCGAGAACCTGATCAAGAATTGACAAAGCGTCACGAACTCCGCCATCGGCTAACGAGATTATAGCGTCGACACCTTTTTTGTCATAAGTGATTCCTTCTTTATCAAGTATTTCTGAAAGTCTTGCATAAATATCAGCGTCGCTAACTTTTGTGAAATCATATCTTTGGCAGCGGGAAATAATAGTAGGAAGAATGTTGTGTGGTTCAGTTGTTGCTAAGATAAATACAACATGAGCAGGCGGTTCTTCTAAGGTTTTTAACAACGCATTAAATGCGTTTGTTGTCATCATATGAACTTCATCAATAATATATACTTTATATTTTCCTTTTAGAGGTAGATAGTTAACTTTATCGATTAAATCACGAACCTGTTCAACACCATTATTGCTTGCGGCATCGATTTCAATAACATCAGGATGAGTGCCTTGAGTAATTTCTACACAATTTGAACATTTGTTGCATTGATGGCCTTGGCCTTCTTCGCAATTCAAAGCTTTAGCAAATAATTTTGCCATCGTTGTTTTTCCAGTTCCTCTTGGTCCACAGAAAAGATAAGCGTGTGCAATTTTATTATTTGCGAGTGCATTTTTTAAAGTTTTAACGATGTGTTGTTGACCCGCTACTTCTTCAAAAGTTTGAGGTCTATAAGTTCTATATAACGCTTTGTATGCCATAAATATTTACCGATTGAAATTATACTATTTTTATAGAATACATAAAAGCATAAAACCACATTTTAAATAAATTTAATTTTAGGACTACTCTCTTTAATATAAATGATTAATATGTTATAATTTCGGCACTTATGGAAGATACAATGTTAAAACGCCTTGAAGTAACAAAATTAAGGCTCGATGAAATCGATAAAGAATTATGTGATGAGAATATCACACGCGATATTAAGAAGTTCAAAGATTTGTCAAAAGAAAGATCGAATCTAGAACCAATTGTCGCAAATTATGAAAAATATTTAAAAATTAAAAGCGATCTTGCCGACTCTGAAGTTATGATTAATGATTCAGATGAAGAAATATCACAATTTGGAAGAGAAGAACATAAGCGCTTGCTCGATGAAGAAGTCAAGTTAGAAGAAGAAACAAAAATACTTTTGCTTCCTAAAGACCCTAATGATGATAAAAACATTATTGTTGAAATTAGAGGTGCTGCAGGCGGAGATGAAGGAAATATTTTTGCTGGCGATTTATTTAGAATGTATGTTAGATATGCCGAAGACAAAGGATGGAAAATCCAAATAATTGAAGAAAATATTTGTGAAGCAGGTGGTTTTTCTTTAGTGTCTTTTATGATTAAAGGTGAAGGCGCATATTCAAGACTTAAATTTGAAAGTGGGGCTCATCGTGTTCAACGTGTTCCGAAGACTGAGGCAAGCGGAAGAATTCATACTTCAACCGCTACAGTTTTAGTGATGCCTGAAATGGAAGATATCGATGTTGATTTAAAAATGGAAGACATCCAAGTTGATACTTATCGTTCCCAAGGTGCTGGTGGGCAAAACGTTAATAAAACAGAATCCGCTGTTCGCATGACTCATATTCCTACAGGAGTAATTGTTTCATGCCAAACTGAAAAATCACAAATTCAAAACCGTGAAATTTGTCTTCAAATGTTAAGAGCAAAAATATATGCGAAACTTCAAGAAGAACAAGAAGCAAAAATTGGAAGTGAAAGAAAATTAAAAGTCGGAACAGGGGAAAGAAGTGAAAAAATTAGAACTTACAACTATCCTCAAAATCGTGTTACCGATCATAGAATTGGGTTCACAATTCAAAAATTAGATCGCGTTATGGAAGGCGATCTTGATGAAATATTAGATGCTTTAATTCATTATGACCAAGAACAAAAAATGCTTGGTGAACAAGGAAAATAATGCCATCTTTATTTGAAGTATATAAACAAGCTTGCAAAGAGCTAAAAAATCCAAAAAAAGACGAGATAAATGTTCGCATACTTTTATGCGCAAATAATAACTTATATTCGATGAGTGAATTTTATCTTAAAAAAGATGAAAATATCAAAGATTTACCACGATTTAAGAAAGATTTTTCTCGTTTTTTAAATGGAGAACCAATCCAATATATCATTGGCAACAGCGAGTTTTTTGGTTCTAATTTTAAGGTTGATCCAAGAGTATTAATTCCTCGCCAAGAAACAGAAGAAGTCGCTTTATACGCATTAAGAAAAATATTAAGTACTTTTCCTAACCAAGAAATCTCTTTAGCGGACGTTTGTTGTGGCTCAGGATGCATCGGTATATCTCTTGCAAAACACATTCCTCTTAAATATTTATATTTGAGTGATATTTCTCAAGATGCTTGCGATTTAGCAGTTGAAAATTTAGCGCTTAATAATGTAAATGGTTATGTGCTCCATGGTGATGGGTTAAAGCCTTTCATAAAACATAATATTAAAGTCGATGTTATAGTTGCTAATCCGCCTTATATATTAAACAAAAACGACGTAGATAAATCCGTATTATTATATGAGCCACATAATGCATTATTTATCGACGATAATTTAACGATCTATCGCTCAATAATTAATGACGCAATAAAGATCATGAATGACAAAATGCTTATTGTTTTTGAAATTGGTTACGATTTAAAAGACAAATTGATTAAACTTATTCATGAAGAAGAACATGAAGTAGATATCACATATACTTTTAGAAAAGATATCAATGGTAAAGATCGAATTTTTTCGCTTCTTTTGGAGAAAAAATAAAAATGGAAATTTTAAAACAAAACGAGATTAAAAAAGCCGCAAAAATATTAAGAGAAGGTGGGCTAATTGCTTTTCCTACTGAAACAGTTTTTGGTTTTGGTGTTGTTTTTGACAATAGTGATTCATATCGAAGACTAATTGAGGTAAAAAGAAGACCTCCTGAAAAACCATTTACATTAATGTGCGGAAAAATCGAAGATATAGGAAAATATATGGAATTATCTATAAATGCCAAAAAACTTATTAAAGCATTTATGCCTGGGCAATTTACATTAATTTGCAAAGCAAAGAAGAACTTACCTGATTATGTTGTTTCAAAAGAAGGAAATGTTGGTATTAGAATTTCCGATTTACCATTAGTGCAAGATTTAATAAATGAGGTTGGAAAACCGCTCCTTGTACCAAGCGCTAATAAATCTGGTGAACCACCGCTAAATAATAGTAATGATGTTTATAAAGTATTTAATGATGAAATCGATGCAGTTATCGAAGGTGAATCTACAAGCAAAACGCCTTCAACGATTGTTATAATGGATAATGAAGAATATCACTTAATAAGACAAGGTATTATTACTAAAGAAGATATTGAAAAAGTATTAAAAGGAGAATAATTGTTATGAAAATTTCCATTGGTTCAGACCACGCTGGTTATTTATATAAAGAAGAAATCAAAAAATATTTAGCTGCTAAAAATATTGAAGTAATTGATTGTGGAACATATTCGCAAGAATCATGTGATTATCCTATTTTTGCAAAAAAAGCGGCTTTAATGGTCGCAAATGGCGAAGCTGATTACGGAATTTTAGTTTGTTCAAGCGGAGAAGGAATTATGATTACCGCTAACAAAGTCAAAGGTATTAGGTGCGGTATTGGCTACAATGACGATGTTGCGCGTTTAATAAAACAACATAACAACGCTAACATGATTGCTTTCGGTGCAAGTTTTATGGATCTAAAAGATGTTCTTCATAGAATTGATATTTTTCTAAATACTGAATTCGAAGGCGGAAGACATTTAAGAAGAGTTAACGAAATCGAATAAATATTCTTATAACAAAAAACAAAAAATGAATAATTTTTCATATTTCATCAAATAAGATATTGATGGAAGATTTTGTTTGCCCAAGATGCGGAAATCGTGATCCAAAATATATTGGATATAAAAATGGTTTTCCTTATTGCAGATTTTGTATTTCTTTACGAGGAGAAAATGCGCCTGATTATTCTTATAGTGGCGGCGAAGCGATATTGTCTTTGAAATATGATTTAAGCAAAGAACAAAAAGAAATTTCTGAGAGATTAATTTTTAACTTCAAAAGAGGTTACGACACATTGATAAACGCAGTGTGTGGTGCCGGTAAAACAGAACTTGTTTATGGTGTTATTGAATATGCTTTAAAAAGGAAACTATCTATATGTTTTGCAATTCCAAGAAAAGATGTTGTTATCGAACTTGAAGAAAGAATAAAAAATGCTTTTCCAAATAATAAAATTGTCTCAGTTTATGGCGGAAATACCACGATTTTAAGTGGCGATATAGTAATTTGCACTACGCATCAATTATTTAGATATAACAATTATTTTGACTTGATTATTTTAGATGAAATCGATGCTTTTCCATTTATTAACAATTCACTTTTAAATGTAATGTATGCGAAAAGCAAAAAGGGTGTTGCAATTTTAATGAGTGCAACCCCAAGTTTCGAGATATTAAATGAATTTTCAAAAGACAATCACGAAATACTAGAACTTAATGTGAGATTCCATCATAAAGAAATACCTGTTCCTAAAATTGTCATTAGACCTTCTGAAATTAAAAGACTATATATTCTAAGTTTTTTGAAGAAACATATCAAAGATAATAAACAAGTTTTTATTTTTGCTCCAACTATCTATATGGCGGAGGCCATATTTGATTTCATTAAATCATTTTTTAAGAATGGTAATGTTGTCCATTCCAAAAAAGAAGATAGAAAACAAATTATTGAGGATTTCAAAAAGAAAAAATATATGTTCTTAGTGACTACATCTGTTTTAGAAAGAGGTGTAACTGTGAAAAACTTGCAAGTGTTGGTTTATCGTGCCGACTTTTCGCTTTATGACACAAAAACACTTATTCAAATATCAGGGAGAGTAGGAAGAAAATATGACGCTAGTGAAGGAGAAATTATCTTTCTTGCGGACTCGATTAGCTCAAGCATGGAAGAAGCTAGGCGAACCATTATTAGCAAAAACAAATATTTGCAAAATATGTTTTAAAGAGTTTGG
>ERZ808274.255-NODE-255-length-30107-cov-11.020065_pt1 | contig 30107 bp, 38 predicted proteins | sample MGYA00521277_ERZ808274 | MGnify/ENA primary metagenome ERZ808274 (study PRJEB31516, sample SAMN03275597) | gut metagenome | biome: mammalia-associated habitat; material: feces | host: Papio cynocephalus | place: Kenya | collected 2012-07-28 ... | reverse complement strand
AGGAGGTGAACACCATGGCAACAAAAGCTGAAATCGCGGACGAGCTGCGGCGCACGTTCGGGAAGTCCTACATCAGCATTACCGACGTGGCAAAGTGTACAGGCGTCAACTGGGAACAGGCTAAACGTGACCTGGCGAAAGTGCCGTACATCGTGACAGGCGAGAAAGAGAAGGGCAGACGATACCTGGTCAGTGACGTGGCGAAGATGCTGTTCGTCAAGCAGGTGAGGATGTAAGGAGGAAAGCATGAAAATCGAAGAAGCAATCCGCTATTTTGAGCGGGAACTTGAGAAGGTCGAGGAGGCTGAAGCTATCGAAGCGGCTGCGGCTGAACCGGATGAAGACCTGCTGCACGCTTGGTGCTACGAGCGGGAGGCGACTGATATGGCACTCACAGCACTGCGCACAATACAGGCACGTCTCATGTGCCTGGGTATCAATGCTTAACTACCCCAGCACCTGCCCCAAATGCACAAAATGCCGCCTATACCGCCAGCGCCGCTGCAAGGGTCTGCTGGACTACCAGCGGCGGTGGTGCCCGGAGTGGATAACATACGGGATGGTGGCGGACGCTTGGGGCGCGAGGGTGCAGACGAGACAGTTGAGGCAACGAGATAGATGAGGAGGAAACGAAATGATCATCAATGAAGCAGTAGATCAGTTGAAAGACCTGCGAAGGGAACGGGCGGATGCAGCTAAAACGGACAAGGAATATGCCGGACGGGATATGCAGGCGCTGGACGTAGCGCTCAATGCCCTTGCCGGGCACGCGCCGGACCCCAGCGCTGACGTATCGACTGCCCTGGCCAACGAAGCGCGGGCCGAACGGATGTGGGACGACGACCGGCGTCTGTTTGTGCGCAACCTGGGTTGGCTCCTGAGCCAGACCCGGTGCGGTGTGGTGTCCTGTGAGCTGTACGGAGACCAGGACCGCGAGTATGTGATCGCGCGGTATGACCACGGCGGGAAGCGGGAGATCGACGTCACTGCGGACAGCTATCTGGCAATCATCAAGGACGTGACCAAACGAGTGTGAAGGAGGAATCAACATGACACAGAGAACAAAGTGCGCCTGCCAACTGGTCGTTGGTATCGTCGGCGCTGTAATGGGCGTAGCGGCCTGGGCGACAGCCGGACACATGGCGCTGCTGGGCAACTGGCTGCCTGCCAGCATCACGATGTGCGCCGCGGCCTGGATGATGTCGGTGTCCGAGACGGCCTTCGACCGGATGCTGGCGCGGAGGCTCAAGCTGTGAGCCGCAGACCCTGCGCCCACTGCCAGCGCCTGTGGGACACCCGGACTCTGGTGACGATCGGCGCTGCGGAGCTGTGCCCGGTCTGCTACAAGCAGCGGCGCTGGACACGGAGAAGGTCGCCCAAAGATAAAAGCCGCCGCCGGAGGGGCAACTCCGACGACGGCACAGGCAAAAACCATGAGACAAGTATATCCGAAAAGGAGGGTATATGCAAGATGGACAAGTACATTTTTCCGGAACTATTCGGCGACGAGCAGACAGAAGAACCGGTCGCGGTATGCGACGTGTGTGGCTGCGAGCTGTATGCCGGAGAGGTCGTATTTAGGGAATACGCAGGCACCGAGAACATTTGCGAAGACTGCTTAGAGGAATGGGCACGGAAAAATCTGCACGCTGTGCGTTTGTGAGGAGGAACGATGATGACATTATACGAAATCGACAGCCGATTGGAAGCGCTGGTAGACCCGGAGACCGGAGAGATCGCAGACTTCGAGGCATTCGAAGCGCTGGACATGGAGCGCAACCGGAAGCTGGAGAACATGGCCTGCTGGATCAAGAACATGAAGGCAGACATGGATGGCATCGCTGCCGAGGTAAAGACGCTTCAGGCACGGAAGAGGGTCATCGAGAACCGCGCTAAGCGGATCGCGGCCTATCTCCAGGAAGCCTTGGCGGGGCAGAAGTTTGAGACGCCTAGGTGTACAGTAACCTATCGCAAGAGCACAGCGGTAGAGGTCAGTGACCCAGCCGTTGCAGCGACGTACCTGGAAGAGCACGGCTATAATGACTGCCTGAAATACACTCTGCCTACCATCGACAAGACGGCGCTGAAGGCGCTCCTGACGGACGCTGTGCCGGTCCCTGGGTGCGCGGTAGTGCAGCGGCAGAATATGCAGATCAAGTGAGGCGATCGGAATGGGGATCCCTGTTTTGATCCTGGGCGAGTCCGGATCTGGCAAGTCCGCCAGTATGCGGAACTTCGAGCCGACAGATGTAAGTATCTTCAACGTAGCCAGCAAGCTGCTGCCCTTCCGGAAGCGGCTGCCGGTGAAGAACAACGCGACCTATCAGATCATCTATGAGTGTCTGAGTCACCCGAACAAAAAGAGCTATGTCATCGACGACAGCCAGTACTTAATGGCCTTCGAAGAGCTGGATCGGGCGAAGGAGACCGGCTATCAAAAATACACCGAAATGGCGCTGAACTTTTCCGGCCTGGTCAGAGCCTGTATCTCCAACCTGCCGCCGGACATCATCGTCTATTTCCTGCACCATACGGAGACAACAGAGCAGGGCAAGATCAAAGCCAAGACGGTGGGGAAGATGATCGACAGCAAGCTGACCCTGGAAGGCTTGTTCTCCATCGTCCTCATGACCGAGGTGACCAAGGAGGGGTACTTCTTCCTCACCCAGTCGGATGGCTACAACACCTGCAAGAGCCCCATGGAGATGTTCCCCTTCAAGATGGACAACGACTTGAAGCTGGTGGACACCACCATCCGGGAGTACTACGGATTGACAGAATCGAAAGGAGAACAACCATGGTAGATATTCAGAATTGGGATGAGATCCCTGACGTACAGGAGTATGACAGACCGAAGCCCGGCGGCTATATCGCCACCATCTGCGACTATCAGGACGTGGATCAGCTGGATCAGTACGGCAAGGGGCAGTACCTGAAGATTTTTTGGGACTTCGCGGAAGGCCCTCTAGCGGGCAGCCTCAACGATGCCTTCCGGCGGATGGGGTACTGGTTCCACTATGGGACTTTTATCCGGTCCTACAAGCTCAAGGCGCTATCACACTTCAAAGGTTTCAAAACGTGCTTGGAAGTGAGCAACCCCCGTTATACCTTCAACACGCGGAATCTGGACGCCATGAAGGGCAAACGGATCGGCGTTGTGCTGGGGGAAGAGGAGTATCGCAAAGAGGATGGGACGGTAGGGACTCGGCTGTATGTGGCGGCAGTCCGCAGCGTGAAGGCCATCCAGGATGGCGACTTCAAGGTACCGGCGCTGAAAAAGCTGGGCAGTCCCAACCAGCCTGCGGCACCGGCTCCGGCACCCCAGAGAGGCTATGGCTCCGCCCAGCCGGCACCGTCCGGTTACGGTTACAGCCAGCCCTATGGCGGCGGCTTTGTGCCCCTGCCGGACGAGTCGGACATCCCGTTTTAAGAGGAGTGCATCAGGGTGAAAAAACGGAAAGATACCACGCCCTGCCCGTATCAATATGACTTCCAGGCCAGTGACTTCCTGGACGGAGATGAGCCCTACAAGTATCTCTATCAGTTCAAAGACCCGTTCTTGCAATCAAGAGAGGCGACCAAGGTGGCCATGTACGCCAAATCCATTGGCGTGGGCAACTTCGGCAAGCTGTGGAGCGAGTACCAGCGCAGCATGAGAGGCGTTTCGGCCAATGTAGATACCTTTGTCAACGTCACCAACTTCACAGATCAGCCCATGGAGCTGATCTCCGGACGTTGGGTGGCGGATGACAGCGGGATCTATGGCACAGACCATAATGGCACAAGGGAGCGTATCTGCCCCCATGCGGTCATGCCGGTGGAACGTCTGGTGAACATCGACACCGGAGATGAGAAGCTCCGGATCGCGTTTAACAAAGGCTTCGGGTGGCGGACGCTGATCGCGGACAAATCCGTCACCTGCTCCGCCAATAAGATCGTCTCTCTGGCCTCCAGCGGCATCGCCGTCAACAGCGAGACAGCCCGCCAGATGGTGCGCTATCTGGCGGATCTCGAGAACGAGAACTTGCTCCAGATCCCAGAGCGGCGCAGCGTGGGCAGGCTGGGATACATCCCAGGCCAGGGCTTCTCTCCCTATGTGGAGGGATTGGAGTTCGACGGAGACGGCAGCTTTCGGCACCTGTTCCGGGCTGTGGAATCTCATGGCCTGGTCACGCCGTGGCTCAGTGCTGCCCAAGAGATGCGCCGATCCAGCCAGGCGGCGAAGATGCTCCTGGCGGCTTCCTTCGCATCCGCCCTGGTGGAGCCTACCGGTTCTCTGCCGTTTTTCTGCCACGTGTGGGGCATTGACTCCGGCACAGGCAAGACCGTCGGCTTGATGCTTGCGGCGTCTGTGTGGGGAAATCCGGCGCCAGGGGAGTACATCCAGACCTTCAACAGTACCGTGGTCGGCCATGAAAAAACAGCGGCTTTTTTAAACAATCTGCCGCTGATCTTGGACGAGCTGCAGCTCTCCCGGGACGGGCGGGGCAACCTGAATTTTGACGTGTACAAGCTGGCGCAGGGCGTCGGGCGCACCAGAGGCAACCGCAGCGGCGGCGTGGACATGACACCCCGCTGGGCCAACTGCATCATCACCAGCGGGGAGAGCCCGTTAGTGGATCAGCACGCCGGTTCCGGTGCAGTGAACCGTGTCATCAGCGTGGAAGTGGAGAGTGGAAATGCCATCGTCACGGCGGAGAATGGTAACCGCCTGGCCACGACGCTGCGGGAAAATTACGGGTTTGCCGGTTACACCTTCGTGCGGGAACTGTACGGGGAGCCGGAGACACTGGGGCGGGTGAAGGCACGGGTAGGACAGCTGATGCAGGAGCTGAACCGGAATGATACCACAGAGAAGCAGGCCGCATCCGCTGCCCTGCTCATCGTGGCGGACGAGCTGCTGTGCGACTGGATCTTCGGCGGCGAGGAGCAGCCTATGACGGTAGAAGAGGTGGGGAAGTACCTGGCTACCAAGGAGTCTGTCAGCGCCGGGAAGCGAGGATATGAGTGGCTCTGCGGCTGGGTCGGGCAGAACGAGAACCGGTTCATGCTGGAATACAACAGCGGAGAATTATACGGCACCATCGACTGGAATACCGCCTATATCATTCGGAAAGTGTTCGATGACGCGGTGAAAAACGCCGGATTTAGCCCGAAGTCGTTGTTGTCTTATCTGCGGAGCAAGCAGCTGATCCAGGTAGGACAGAAGGGCTTTACAAAGCCCAAACGATTGGGGAGGACCGTGCAAAATTGCGTCTGGTTGCAGCTTCCGGTTGAGCAATACGATGATGTATGTGAGGACATAGAGCCGCTATGAGTGTGTAACTGTGTAACTTGTGTAACCGGAAAAACACATACGCTATATGCACGGGAAAATAAGTGTTCCACCACAGGAAAGTACCGTATTGATTGCGCAAAATATTTTTGTGAAAAACAAAGTTACACAGTTACACAAGTTACACGCATAAGAGAAAAACGTTGATATATCAACACTTTGCAGTGTGCGACTTTTTAGAGAGCAAGTCACACAAGTAGCACAAATGGAGAGGTCTATGGAACTGAGAGACTACCAACAGGCGTGCATTGACGAGATCGAAGCGCGTCCGCCAGGCAGATACCTGGTGCAGATGGCGACAGGATTGGGGAAGACGGTCACTTTTGCCAATATCCCGCGGCGGGGGAGGGTGTTGATCCTCTCCCACCGGGAGGAGCTGGTACGGCAGCCGCTGAAATACTTCGACTGTGTGACCGGCGTGGAGATGGCGAAGGAACACGCCCCTCCCATGGCGGAAGTGGTCAGCGCGTCCGTGCTCTCCATGACACGGCGGCTGGAACGGTTTGAACCGGATGCGTTCGACCTCATCATCTGCGATGAAGCCCATCACGCTGCCGCCCGTACCTATCGCAGGATCTTTGATTACTTCCGCCCCAGGAAGCTGATCGGGTTCACCGCGACGCCAAACCGCAGCGATAGCGTCCGACTGGATGATGTATTTCAGGAGATCATCTTCCAACGGGACTTACGCTGGGCGATCCAACAGGGTTGGCTATGTGACATCTATTGCCGCCGGGTCAATATCGGCTATGACCTGACCAATGTCCACACCAAGAACGGTGACTACGCCCCTGGGGAACTGGATGAGGCTATGGAGGGGACGGCGGACGCAGTTGCCCAGTGTTACCGAGAATTGGCCACGGGGGCGACCCTCATCTTCGCTGCATCCGTCCGACAGTGTCAGGAGATCACGGAACGGATCCCAGGCGCTGTGGCAGTGACAGGGGAGACCAAGGGACGGGGGAAGATCATCGAGGCATTTACCCGGCGGGAGATCCCGTGCTTGGTCAACTGCATGGTGTTTACGGAGGGGACGGACATCCCTCTGGTGGAAACGGTCATCATCGCCCGTCCGACCCAGTCAGACAGCCTCTATGCCCAGATGGTGGGCAGAGGGCTGCGGCTCCACCCGGACAAGGAACGGCTGAACTTGATCGACTGTGTGGGCGTGACCGGAAGAGCGAACCTCTGTACTGCTCCATCTCTGCTGGGCATTGACCTGAGCAACCTGCCGCCCAAGCGACAGGAGCAGGTGGAAGGTCTGCTGTTTGAGCTGCCAGCCAAAGCGGCGCAGGCCAGTGATTGCCCGGAGAGCTGGATCCGGAACGTGGAGGTGGTGGATCTGTGGGCGAAAGCGCAGAGCTACCAGACCCACAATGTGAATTGGTTCCAGATGCCAGACGGGGAGTTGGTGTGTTCCCTGACAGAGAACCGGCGGCTTCGCATCCCACCAGCGGATGCCCTGGGGAACGTGAACCTGAACGGGGAAACAGTCCCGATGCAGACGGCGTTAGACCGGGCATACCGGGCGCTGACAGAGCGCTTTGAGGACCAACGGTATCTGTGGGATTTGAAGCAGGTCAAACGCTGGGGGAAAGCAGCGGCCAGCGAGAAGCAGCAGAAGATGATCCAGCGGATGTTCCCCAGCTTCCGAGATGAGAATCTGACCAAAATGCAGGCGAGCATGATCTTGAACCGGATGTTTGCAGGGAAAAAGAAAGGAAGGCGAGCAGCAGGATGACAGAAGCGCAGCATCAAAAGACGTTGTTTGACTGGACGAGACAGGCCAGTGTAAGAGGCAGATACCCGGAATTGGCGCTGTTGTTCCACATTCCCAACGGCGGCAGCCGTGACGTGGTGGAGGGGAAGCACCTGAAGCAGCAGGGGGTGAAATCCGGCGTCCCGGATCTGTGCCTGCCAGTGGCAAGGCACGGATACCACGCCTTGTACATCGAGATGAAAACGGAGAAGGGACGTGCCAGCAGCCATCAAAAATGGTGGCTGGACCAGCTCAGCCAGGCCGGGAATCACACCATGGTGTGCCGGGGCTGGAGAGAAGCTACGGAAGCGCTCCTGTGGTACCTGGAGCCATGACCTACCCGTTTGAACGAGCAGCCATGCAGAATGACCCGATGCCGGAGGGATTGACCGGGGCGGAACAGATCTTGTACCAGGGGCTGGCGCTGCTCTATAGCCGGTATCGGAGCGGTCAACTCAGCCGAGAACAGGGGCGGAGAGAAAAAGCGCAGCTTGTCCGTCGGTTTGAGCAACAGCAGTTCCAGTGCAAGACCTGGGAACAGATGGCCAAACGGTGGAGCGCACTGGAACCGTGCGTGAGCAGATTCCGAGCTGCCAAAACAGAACAAGAAGCGATTGAGGCGGCACGAGCCGTGATCGAGACGATCTACGGCGTGCCAATGATTTGGGAGGGATGACAAATGACCTACGCAGAACTGAAACGACGCCATGACATTTTAGAAGCGAATGTGAAGCATCTCGACAGAGAAAACCAAATGTTGAAAGCAAACCTAGAAGCGACCAAAGACATCCTGCTGGAGACGGAGAGCGAATTGAACCTGGCGACCGGGAAGATTGAAGGCTATCGGGAGTGCTTGCGGATACTGAGGGGGAATAGCAATGCCGAAGCGTAACCTGTGCGACACCTGCCTGCACCACGCGGTATGCAGGCACGGGATTGCCCAGCAGTGGGGGCGGATGGCACACTGCGTCTATTACGAGCGTCTGGTCCTGATGGGGCACACGCCTGGGCTGCTGCCCTTGTGGGTCAGGACGGCGACGGCACCGGAGGAGGATGAGGAATGACAGGAGCAGAGATTAGGACATTTCGGCAGCAGGCAAAACTCACGCAGAAAGAACTTGGCGCCATGCTTGGTGCTAGTGACCGGACAGTCTCGAGCTGGGAAACGGAGAGGTATGCCCTGCCGTGCGAATGGGCCAAACAGCTAGAAGAGCTGATGAAGAGCTGGGCAAGGCCGCTTGAAAAAAAGCTCGCAGAACCAGTAAAGCCACCAAAGCCCGCAACCACCAAAACTACCAACCCATGCAAGGCTTGTCCCTACTGGCAGCACATGGACAACCGGAAGAGCCCAACGATGGACTGCGCCTGCCTCCAGGAGACCGGCCGCGTCCGTACCTGCGGCGTAGAGCGTACATACCAGCGACACAGGACGCTCAGTCCGCTGTCGCTGGACGCTGCTAGGGCGACGGAGTCGGGAGTGAGTTATGGGCAGTACAAGGCAAGAGAGGTGGTTTGATGAATCGACAACAACGACGGGCGAAGGCGAGGCGGAAGCCGGACAAGCCGAAGCCTGCATCACGGGCAGACATGGTCAATTTGGCCTACGATGTGGTCTTGCTGTTTGCCATGACCACGCTGCACGACAAGTATGGGTTTGGCAAGACCAGACTTGCAGACTTTAGACGCCACGTCCAGGGTCTGATGGACACGGTCGTCGGGAACTTTGCCAGCGTGATTGACCTGAATGAGACGCTGCATGAGGAGACTGGCCTCTGGGTCATCGAGCCGGAGCAGTACAAGAGGCGGGCGAACCGATGAGCAAGCCCAGATACCGCTGGTGGGGCTACGTCAAGGCTGTGATCCGGGCGTATCCGGCGCTGGACAAGGTGATGCGGGAGCCAATCTACACCCCGACCACAGCACGATACAGCACACAGCCGCCGCAAGCCGGAGATGGTCGGTCGCTGGAATGTGCGGTGGTCAAGAAGCTGACTGGGCGGGATGTGGAGGAATATGAGGCGGTATCGGCTGCCATCCGAGCAACGGAGCGCTTGCCCAATGGAGCTGCACGGCTGAAGATCATCGACCTGGTTTATTGGCAGGGGACGCATACCTTGGCGGGAGCTGGGTTGCAGGTGGGATATAGCTACCGGCAAGCCAGGCGAATGCAAGAGCGTTTTGTATACCAAGTCGCCGAAAATTTGAAGCTGAAAGAAAAAGATGGCCTCCAAGAGCCAAAAGAACGTGATAAAGTAGCATCATCCCAAAGTGGCAAGCGGTGAACAGTGCCACCAAGGGGCACCTCCTGTGGTATACGGGGAGGCTGGCGGTTGTCGGCCTCCCTTGCCCAGGGCTCATTTTGAATCCCTCCCCATTGACGGCTGGAAAGACAGCCCCGGACCGGCGGGTTATCCGGCACCAATCAGGCGTGAGCTTTGCGGGGCTTGCGCCATTTTTCTACCCCGAAGGAAGGTGGTTGTTTTGTCAGAGCTGAAAAATAAGCAGCACGAGTTGTTTTGCCTAGAGATAGCTTCGGGGCAAAACAACACACAGGCCGCAATAAACGCTGGGTATAGCGAAAAGTCAGCGCGTAAAACAGGGAATCGTTTGCGGACAAATGCGGACATTTCAGCGCGTATTGACGAGCTTATGGCAGCGATAGCGTCCGAAAAAGTTGCCGACGCTCAAGAAGTCATGGAATACCTGACAAGTGTCCTCCGGGGCGAATCAAAGTCCAGCGTCCTCGCCCGTGACGAGATCGGTGCCGAGCGCGTGATTGAAAAGCCGCCGGATGAGAAAGAGCGCCTAAAGGCCGCCGAGCTCCTGGGCAAGCGCTATGGCCTTTATACGGATAAAATTGAGCAGACTGTTGACGCAGAATTGAATATTACGGTGGACTACGGAGATGGTGAATGAACTATGAAATACAAAAAGAAACCTGTCGTTGTTGATGCCTTTCAGCTGGGAATTGAGAGTATGCCAGATTGGTTCATGGACGGCGTAACTGCCAATAGAATCATCCTCAGCAACGAGGTTGCTGGCTTTGGCAGGAGCTATCATACCAATGCGGATATCGAGACACTAGAAGGGTGGCATCACGCCGGGCATGGCGATTATGTCATTCGCGGCGTAAAGGGCGAGATTTATCCGTGTAAGCCGGATATTTTCCACATGACCTATGAAGAGGCGGCTGACGGCGTGTGAACATCAGGGTCCAAATGAACCCCTGCTTCCGGGAAGTGGACCGCAGCACAAAACGATACATCATCATGAAGGGCAGTGCCGGCTCTGGCAAGAGCGTGGACACTGCCCAGCATTATATCCTGCGGCTGATGCAGGATCCAGGTCGGAACCTGGTGTGCATCCGCAAGTCGGACATCACCAACCGCGACAGCACCTACGCGGAGCTGACCGGCGCGATCTACCGGATGTTCGGCGACCGCTACGGGCGCTACTGGAAGATCAACGCCTCGCCGCTGTCCCTGGAGTGCCTGGTTAACGGGAATCAGATCATCTTCCGGGGCGTCAACGATGAGCGCCAGCGGGAGAAGCTGAAGTCCATCACCTTCAAACGGGGCAAGCTCACTGACGTCTGGATCGAAGAAGCCACAGAGATCACCCAGCAGGATTTTGAGATCATCGACGACCGCCTTCGTGGCGCGCTGCCGGAGGGGCAGTTCTACCAGATCAGATGCACCTTCAACCCGGTCAGCTCGCAGCACTGGATCAAGCGGGTGTTCTTCGACATCCAGGATCCAAACGTCCTGACCCATCACAGCACTTACCTGCACAACCGCTTCATCGACGACGCCTACCGGCAGCGCATGGAGCGGCGCAAGCTGGTGGATCCAGACGGCTACCGTATCTATGGCCTGGGCGAGTGGGGCGAGGTGGGCGGTCTGATCCTGACCAACTACGTCATTGAGGACTTTGACCGGTCGCCGGAGCGGTTTGACTACATGGTCAACGCCCAGGACTTCGGTTTCAACCACGCCAACTGCATCGGCGAGGTGGGGTTCAAAGACGGCGAACTCTATCTCTGCCAGGAGCTATACGTGTTCGGTAAGGACACGGATGAGATCATCCGCCTGGCGGAAGGGCGGTTCCAGAAGCGCCTGACCATGTACTGCGACAGCGCCGAGCCGGACCGCATCCGGATGTGGCGCAAGGCTGGATACCGGGCGGTGCCGGTCAAGAAGGAGCCAGGCAGCGTCCACGCTCAGATCGACCACCTGAAGCAGCACAAGCTCCACATCCACCCCAGCTGCGTGAACACCATCAAGGAGATCCAGCAGTGGAAGTGGCGCAGGGATGAGAAGAGCGGCCAGTACCTGGACGAGCCGGTAAACTTCTTTGACGATGCCATGGCCATGCTACGGTACTCCATCGAGCAGGAGCGCCGGGGCAAGGTGAAGATAAAGACCTTCAAGGGAGGGATTTGACATGAGAAAGAGACGACCGTACAAGCTGCCGGAACCGTTGCAGTGCAGTGCGGACAAGCCGATTACATTGACGCTGGCGGAGGGGTACATCCGTCAGCACGAGGAGCGGTTCCCACGCTACATCTACCTGGAGAACCTGTACAAGGGATTCCACGATGTATACAAGCAGCCGGAGAAGCCCGACTGGAAACCGGACAACCGGCTGGCGGTCAACTTCCCCCGGTACATCACGGACACCTTCCTGGGCTTCGGCTATGGGGTGCCCATTAAGAAAAGCCACCCGGATGACGCCACTGCCCAGGCGATCAACGATTTTGAGCGGGAGAATGAGATCACCGACCACGAATACGAGCTGGCACGGAAGTGCTGCATTTACGGCCACGCCTTTGAGTACCTGTACCAGGACGAGGAGGCCAAGACCAAGATGACCATCTGCACGCCCATGGAGCTGTTCGTGGTCTATGACGACACGGTGAAGAATCGAGCGCTGTTTGCAGTGCGGTACGGGTACCACAGCACAGAGACCGATCAACCGGGGCAGCGCTATGGTGAGATTCTGACTAGGGAGGAGATCATCCCCTTTGAAGGCTCCACCGCCGGGGAGCCGATGGAAAATCCCTATGGGCGGCTCCCTTGTGTGGAGTGGATGCTCAATGAGGACCGCATGGGACTGTACGAAGGGGTCTCCGGCCTGGTGGAGGCGTACAACCACACTTTAGGCGAAAAGGCCAACGACGTGGACGCTTTCGCGGAGGCTTATCTGGCAGTGCTGGGCGCAGAGCTGGACGAGGACGGCATCTATAAGATTCGGGACAACCGAGTCATCAACCTGTACGGCACCGATGACGCCAAGGACATCCTGGTGCAGTTCCTCCAAAAGCCCACGGCGGACGGCACCCAGGAGAACTTGCTCAATCGCCTGGAAACACTGATCTATCAGACCTCCATGGTGGCCAACATCTCCGACGAGTCCTTTGGCAGCGCCGCATCTGGCGTTGCGCTGGCGTACAAGCTCCAGGCCATGAGCAATCTGGCGCTGACCTTCGACCGCAAGATCGAAAAGTCTTTGCGCAAGCGGTACAAGCTCTTTTGTTCTCTGTCCACCAACGTCCCCAACCGGGACGCCTGGCGGGATGTGGACATCCGCACCACCCGCAACCTGCCCAAAAACGTGGCAGAGGAGGCGCAGACCGCTGCCCAACTGGAAGGAATCGTGTCCAAGGAAACGCAGCTGTCCGTCCTGTCCATCGTCCCGGACGTCAAGAAGGAGCTGGAGCGCATGGAGCAGGAGGAACAGGAAGCGGCGGAAAGCGCTGCGGATTTCCGGTTCGGGGTAGAACATGAGCAGTAAGACCTACTGGGAGAAGCGGGAGGCGGAGGCCCTGAAGCACTACCTCCAGGAGGAGCAGGAGTACCAGGCGCAGCTGCGGGCGATCTATCAGAATATGCTGGACGCTGCCCAGAAGGAGATCGACGCCTTCTATGGCCGCTACGCGGACAAGGAGCAGATCACCCTGGCTGAGGCCAAGCGGCGGGTGTCCAAGCTGGACATTGAGGCCTACCAGCGCAAGGCCAAACGCTACGTGGCAGACAAGGACTTCTCCAAGCAGGCCAATGAGGAAATGCGGCTGTACAACCTGACCATGAAGGTCAACCGGCTGGAGATGTTAAAGGCCAACATCGGCCTGGAGCTGGTCGCTGGCCACAACGAGCAGGAGAAGTTCATGGCCAAAATCCTGCGGGGACGTACCGAAGCAGAACTGCAACGGCAGGCGGGTATCCTGGGCAAGACCGTCCGGAACAACGCCAAGCTGGCGGAGACCATCCCCAATGCGTCCTTCCATGGCGCCACCTTTTCCGAGCGCATCTGGGGCAACCAAGCGCAAATGAAAGCGGACTTGTCCAAGCTGTTGCAGCAAGGGTTAATCCAGGGCAAAAACCCCCGCGCACTATCGAAAGATTTGCGCAAATATTACATCGGGGATGGCAAGGACGGCGGAGCGGCGTACGCTGCCGAACGGCTCATGCGGACAGAGCTGGCCAGGGTGCAGACGGAGGCGCAGCGGCAGTCCTTCCTGGCCAACGGCTTCGAGGCGTATACCTTCCACGTGAACCGTGGCTGTTGTTCCGCCTGCGCCGACCTGGACGGCAAACACTTCAAGATCAAGGACATGATGCCGGGCAAGAACGCCCCGCCTGTACATCCAGGGTGTAGATGCTCCATTAGCGCCTATGAGGATGACGCCGAGTATGAAGCCTGGCTGGACTTTTTGGACAAGGGTGGTACCACCGAGGAGTGGGAGCAAAGCGGGAAAACAGTGTGGTTGAAAAAATCCGGCAGGGCGCTCGAAGATTCCGACGGTTGGCCGACGAATCCACCTATTCAAATCGGCGGCGTTAGTTGTGCAGTGACACACGGAAAGCATGGTTTTAGCGATGGAACAGGCGGAAAGAAAGAACTTGTTGCATCAGTGACGTATACAACTCCAGACGGGACCAGCTTCGTTTTCCCTCTCCGATACGATAAAAATAAACAGGAAATGACACCAGACAAGGCCATAGAATTGTGGCAAAGAGTCCCGAAGTCGATTAGGGTACAAGCACAAAAGACGATAGAATTTGTTGATTACTACAACCCGATGGACGCATATTGGAGAAAATGCTACAAAAATTTCACGCATTCTTATGTGACTGGAGGTGACCGCATTACGTTTTACCGTCATGATTACCCACACAATGACGATTATGTTGTGCGGACGTATTGCCATGAAGCCGGGCACTTTATTGACACTACCAGGGCGACAAATGCATCGCGTTTTTCCACGGATTCCTTGTGGACAAACGCGATGGCTGATGATAAAGTAATAAGTGGGAAGGCGTCCCCAACAACATACGGTGAGAACTCCCCGGTGGAGGATTTTGCTGAAAGCGTAGCGGAATACATTAAGGATCCAGTGGCATTTGCAAAGGAATTCCCCAATCGTGCAAAAATCTTATCTGGTATTATTTAGGTGACGAGGTGACATGCATGACATCATACGAAAGAATCAATGAAAGAACGCCGAGTGGCGGCGCTTATTCAGAAATTTATTATTTTGACAAAGACGGAAAACCAGCTGATAAATCGCAAGCGGTTCGGTGCGTTATCCGAGAATGCGCTGAGAATGGCGACCTCATCAATGAAATTTGGGGCGTTGTATGATTTCTCACTAACGCAACAGCCAATGCATTTCCTGCACTTTGCAAAGGGCGTGAATGCCCTAGGCAAGGTGCTTTTTCATACCCATTTTCAGGAGGCAAGGCCATGATTCAGGTAATCATCCAACCGGGCTCTATCCAGGTCACCGGCCACGCTGGCGCAGGACCGCCCGGCCATGACCTGGTCTGTGCGGCGGTATCCACGCTGGTGCAGACCTTTGTCCGGTCAGCGGAGGAGCTGACGGACGTACCATTACACAGCGACATTGCGCCCGGCGGGGCGTTTGTCAGATATGAGGGATCGCCGCAGGTGCAACTGCTGGCCGATTCCTTTTTTGTTGGCGTGCAGGGGGTGGCGGAGGCTTATCCTCAGTGCGTACAAGTCTTAGATTGCCGGGAACGGCGCGCCGAAGCCCTGACGGCGGAAAAACAGGGGGGAGACCCAGCGAAGAATGGTCAAAAACTTTGAGGAGGTAGAAGCAATGAAAAAATATCGGTTTGACCTGCAGTTGTTTGCGGAAGAAGCGCCTGCCCAGGCACAGCCGGAGGGCGCTGAACCGCCCGAAGGCCAGGAGCCTGCCCAGGAGCAGGGTGCAGGCGACAAGAAATACACCGACAAGGACGTTGATGCCATCATCAACAAGAAATTCGCCAAGTGGAAAGCGGAACAGGAAGCGGCAGTGAAGAACGCCCAGGAGGAGTCCGCCAAGCTGGCGAAGATGAACGCAGACCAGAAGCACCAGTATGAGATGGAGAAGCTCCAGAAGGAGAACGCGGAGCTGAAGCGTTCCGCCCTGCGGATGGAGCTGGGTAAGACGGCCACCGGCTTGCTGAAGGAGCACAACGTGGACGCCACCCAGGACATTCTGGACTTCGTGGTAGGGGAGGACACCGAGGAGACCAAGGAGCGGATCGACCGCTTTGTGTCCATCGTCCAGGCTCAGCTGAAGCGCGCCGAAGTGGAGAGAGCCACCGGCAGAACCCCTAAGACCGTACACAACACCGGCAATGCCATGTCTGAGATCGACAAGCGCATTGCGAAATATCAGTAAAGGAGCAGAAAGATGAGACAGAAATTTGACCTCCAGCTGTTCGCGGCTGGCGACAACAACGACCTGCCCGCCCGCAGCTATCAGCTGGAATTCAAGCGCCTGCTGCAGGCGGTATTTAAGAAGCAGAGCTATTTTGCCGACTTCTTCGGCGGCAGCATCGAAGCCATGGACGGTATCCAGGAGAACGAGACCGCCTTCTATGTGAAGACCTCTGACATCCCCTGCGTCTGCGGCACCGGCTATGATAAGACCGCCACCAAGGCGTTCGGCACTGGCACCGGCAATTCCAGCCGCTTCGGCAGCCGCACCGAGATCATCTATACCAACACCCCCGCAAAATACACCTGGGGTTGGAACTTCCATGAGGGTATCGACCGGCACACGGTGAACAACGACTTTGCAGCCGCCATCGCAGACCGGCTGGAGCTGCAGGCGAGAGCGAAGACCAAGGCGTTCAACGACGCTCACGGCAAGTTCATCTCCCAGAACGCCGGTCACAGCGAAACGCTGCTGGACTACACCGACGACAATGTGCTGGTGCTCTTCAACGCCCTGAGCAAGTATTACAACAACATCGAGGCCGTGGGCACCAAGCGGGCAAAGGTGTGTGCAGACCTGTATAACGCTATCGTTGACCACAGACTGACCACCACCTCCAAGGGTTCCGTGGCCAACATCGACGAGAACGGCGTGGTGAAGTTCAAGGGCTTCCTCATCGAGGAAGTGCCCGATGACCTGTTCCAGACCGGCGAGGTGGCTTATGTCTATATCGACGGCGTGGGCAAGGCATTCACCGGCATCAACACCGCCCGCACCATTGAATCCGAAGACTTTGACGGTGTGGCGCTCCAGGGCGCAGGCAAGGCCGGTGAGTTCATCCTGCCGGACAACAAGAAGGCGGTCTGCAAGGTGCTGCTGGACAGCGAATACGGCCTGGACAACCTGACCGTCACCAGCGCCGCCAGCTCCACCACCTCCGGCAAGACCAAGCTCACCGTCTCCCCGGCGCTGACCGCTGGCAACAGCTACAAGTACAAGGTGGCGGACAACGCCGTCCTGCCTGCCGCCGGTCAGAGCGTCAAGGGCTGGACTGCCTGGAACGGCACCGATGAGATCACCGCCGCCACCGGCAAGGAGATCTGCGTGGTCGAGTGCGACAGCGCCTATCGTGCCCTCAAGGCTGGCGTGGCCACCGTGACCGCCAAGGCGTAAGAGGAGCCGGACGATGCCTGAGAGCGCACTGACGACCCTGAAAACCCTCCTGGGCATCCCAGACGACAGCCGGGACGCGCTGCTGACCACCATCGTCAGCGCCGTCCAGGCGCGTCTGCTCCTGCTGCTGGGCGGCGCCAGCGAGGTGCCGGAGAGCCTGGCGTATATCGTGCCGGAGGTGGCAGTCATCCGCTATAACCGCATCGGCTCCGAGGGGATGAGCTCTCACTCCGTGGAGGGGGAGACCGTCGCCTATGCCGACAACGATTTCGCCGGTTACATGAGCGAGATCGAAGCCTACCTGGACGAGCAGCAGACCACAAAACGGGGGAGGGTGCGATTCCTGTGAGGTACGACACGCCAATCTATTTTCAGAGGGTTGCCGCTGGCGCGTACGACCCGGAAACCGGGGACTACGGCAGCGACACCATTACGGAGGCTGCCCGATACGCCGCAGTCATGGACACTCGCACGGAGACCATGCAGCTGGTGTACGGCGAGCTCAAGCAGGGCAGCCTGACCGTGCATATCCAGAACCACTATACAGACCCCTTTGACCGCATCCGCATCGGAGAGAAGCACTATCGGGTGGATCTCCGCCGCCGGCTGCGGGTGAAGGAGTCTTTCGTTTTGTCGGAGGTGCCGTGATGTCTGACATGAAGATCGTGGGAATGCAAGCGCTGAAGAAAAAACTGAAGAAAAATGCCCGGATGGATGCTGTGAAGAAGACCATTCGCCTCAACGGCAGCCAGTTGCAGGATAAAGCACAGCGCAATGCCGACTTCAAGGGGCATTATGAATGGAAGAAAGGCGTGGGAAGGGTGAAAGTTCCGCCGACCGGAGATACCAAGGACGGTATCCGCTTAGACCTATTGGACGGAGGTCTGACAGCGGAGGTGGGACCCATCACGCATTATGCACCTTACCTGGAATATGGTACCCGGCGGATGGACGCCCAACCCTTTTTGAAGCCTGCGTTCGACGACCAGAAGAAGCAGTTCGAGCGCGACATGAAACGACTGACAGAGTGAGGTGAAGCCGTATGGATCCACAGCAAGAGCTGTTCACGGCGCTGCTCCTGGCGCTGCGAAAGCAGGGATATGACGTGTACGATGGGGCATTGCCGCCGGAGGATACGCCCTATCCCTTTCTCTATCTGGGGGACAGCCGCCAGACAGACGAGCCCAACAAGTCCCTCCTGTTTGGCGTGGTCTATCAGACCATCCACGTCTGGCACGACAACCCCAAGCAGCGGGGCACGGTGTCCGCCATGCTCAGCGCCATCAAGACCACGTGCCGGACGCTGGGGACGACGGCGCACTTTGCGTGGTTTGTGCAGGACGTAGACCAGCACATCCTGCCAGACAATACGACCAAGACGCCGCTCCTGCACGGAGTGCTGGACGTGGCCATTCAATTTAGTACGAGGTGATTTTTATGAAGAAATTTGATTTGCAGCTGTTCGCTTCTGCCGTGCCCGGCAAGCGGATCGTGTACCTGTTCCGCCGTCTGTCCAAGCAGGGTGAGGAAGCAGCCTGGACTATGGCTTATACGACCGAGAATGGTCGTACCCTGTCTGTGGACGCTGATTCCACTGCCACCAAGGACGGTTCTGTCCGCACCCCCGGCGTGCCTGAGCAGGAGGTCACTGTGACCAATATTCTGAGCAAGGGGGATACCAGAGTAGATGAGACGGAGGACGCCATCCTGGACGGCGAGAAGTTTGAAATCTGGGAAGCTAATCTGGATGAACCGGCCACCGGCAGCGGTAATGAGAACAAGTTCAAGGGTATCTACTTTCAGGGCTACGGCACCGAATTCGAGAAGACCTCCAACGCGGAGGACATGACCGAGATCAGCCTGACCTTCGGCCTGGAGGGCAAGGGTGCCCGGGGCAACGTGACTGTGACCGCAAATCAGCAGCAGCAGGCGGCCTACGTCTTCACCGACACGCCCAAGGCGGAGAGCTGATTACGTAACGAGACCCAACAGAGCCGCCCAGGCCGGGCGGCTCGCATTTTTGAGGAGGCAATATCATGTTTGAACTGACCATCAACGATAAAGTATACCCCTTCCGCTTTGGCATGGGATTCCTGCGGGAGATCAACAAGCGGGTGGAGATGACCTTTGACGAGGACACCGGCGCAAAGCGCAACATCGGCCTGTATTACACCATCATCGACCTGATGGACGGTGTCCTGGAGACCCTGGAGGACGTGCTGCTGGCGGCAAACCAGAGCGAGCACCCTCGCTTGCAGCGGACAGACCTGGACGCTTACTTGGAGGACGAGCACACGGACGTAGACCAGCTGTTTGCGGACGTGCTGGATTTTTTCGAGAGGGCGAACTGTACCAAGAACACCCTGACAAAAGTGCGGGAGTTCGTGGAGAAGCGGCAGGCGGAACAGGCGGAACAGAGCTGAGCATCGAGGAACTGTACCGGGAAGCGGCGCTGAGCTGCTTCCGCTTCTTGGGGTTTACGTCTTTCGACCAGGTGGATCGGCTGACCATCCCAGAGTACAACCTGCTCATGCAGGCGGTGCGGCTGCGGCAGGTGGATCTGGACTATCGCAACCACTTGCAGGCGTTCCTCTCCTTCGCCGTGCAGGCGGAGAAGCGGGTGGGCAAGCACAAGTCCCGGCCGGTCTACCGGACGTTCCGGAAGTTCTATGACTACGATGCAGAGCAGCAGAAGGCTCTAAACGACAGAGAACCAGAAGACCGGTTCGCCGGTCTGAAACAATTCTTGCGGGAAGGAGGTGGAGAGAGTGGCTGACAAAATCAGTCTGGTGGCGATCCTATCGGCACAGGCTGCCGGATTTGTCAAGGGCATGAAAACTGCAACATCGTCCCTGAAAGACTTTTCGAGTGAAATCAAAAGCGGCTTCGCATTCGGCGTCATGGCCAAGGCGGGTGCCAGCGCGTTTTCTGCGATTTCCGGAAGTGTGTCCGGACTGGCGAAAGAGGCGGTTGAAACATCTGATGCTATGCAGAAGTTGCAGCAGGCCATGAAGTTTTCAGGAGACTACTCAAACAAGGAAATTGAGAAGATTGCGGGTCTGAACGGCACGTTAAAAAAATACGCCGATGAGACGGTGTTCGATTTAAATGACGTCATGAGCACATTTGGTGCCCTCTCTGCCAACGGTATCAAGGATGCAGATAGCCTGACGAAATCTGTGGGCAACGCTGTCGCAGTGTTCGGCGGCGGGGCGCAAGAGTATTCCAGTGTAGCGCTGGCCTTTTCGCAGGCAATGGCGTCCGGCAAGCTCCAAGCAGAAGACTGGAACCAGATTCTGAACGCAAGCCCTCAGCTTGCTGGTGGTCTGCGAAAAGAGCTGATGAAGCTGAATCCCAAATTGAAGAAGGACTTCAAGGGCGCGATGGCAGATGGCGCAATTTCAGCTGACTTGTTAGGCAAAGCCATGAACAATATCGGCATGACCAAAATGGCAAAAGAAGCGGCGACTTCTGTAACGACCTTTGAAGGTGCCATGGGCAACCTAGAAGCAACGGTGTCCAGCGGCTTGCTGACGCTTTATGACAGCTTTGCCAAAGCAGGGCTTATCAGCGCGATCAATACGCTGAATGGCAAGTTGGAAGAAGGATTCGATTGGATAGCAAGCAGTATTTCCAAGGCACAAAGAATCTTATCACCCTACATCCTGAACCTAAAGCTGTTTGCTGCTGATGTTGGGAAGGCGTTTGGAGAAGCGTTTTCGGCTGTCGGCAGTGCTATGGGATCCATTTTTTCTGAACTTAGTTCTACAGATGCTCAGTTAAGCTTCATTGATACCATGCGGGGGATTACCGGGGCTTTGAAAGCCTTTGCCGGTTTCATAAAAAAACACGCGGATACGATTGCCGCCATTATCCCCAAACTGGTAAAGCTCAGAATGGCCTACAAAGGTTTCAAAATCGTTAAGACCCTCGTCCCCGGCGTGAAAGCGTTCAGCAGCGCCATCGTCAAGATGGCCGGAAAGGGCATTGGGACGATTGCTGCCAAGCTGTTCGGCATCGCCGCCGGGGAAGAGGCCACCGGAGCGGCCTCCAGCGCCAGTGCAAAGCAGGTGCTGGCCAGCGCGGTGGCGTTTATCGCCCTGGGTGCCGGGGTCGCCCTGGCTGGGGTGGGGCTTGCGCTGGTGGCGCAGGCGGCCATCGCCCTGGCGAATCAAGGCGCGTTGGCCGTCGGCGTCATGGGCGGCCTGGTGGTCGCGCTGGCTGGTCTGGCCTTTGGCGCGTCCATCATCGGACCGGCGCTGACGGCGGGCGCGGTGGGCTTCGTGGCCTTCGGCGCTGCTATGGTGCTGGTGGGCGCTGGCATGGCGCTGGCGGCCGGGTTCATCAAGAACCTTGTCCCTTTGGTCAAGCAGGTGGGTGACACTGCCGCTCAAATGGCCGGCGCCTTCGCGGCGGCAGTTGCTGCCGTCATCGGCTCGGTGGGTGAGCTGGTAGGCAACATCGCCGACGGAGTGAGTCAGATCGTCACCTGCATCGGTGAGGAGCTGTGCAACGTCTTCGAGACGGCAGGCAACGCCATCAGCGGGGTGGTGGATTCCATCAGCGGCGGCATTGCCACCGTGGTGGATGCTATCAGCGGCGGCTTCCGGTCGGTGCTGGACGGTATCGCCGGGGTCATCGAGTCCATCGGCACCAGCGCCCGGAACGCCGGGCAGGGCTTCAGGCTCGTGGCCGAGGGTATCTCCCTCATTGCGGGGCTGTCCCTGCTGGACATTGCCAAGTCCCTGGGGGCTGTGGCCGTCGGCATCGGGGAGATCTCCCTGGCCGGTGAGGGCATGGGGGTCATCGGCGAAGGCGTGCAGAGCATTGCCACCGCCATCCAAGCTCTGTCGGTGGGGCAGGTCATCCTGGCCAGCATGGCCCAGTCCGGGGACATGGCATCTCAGGCGGCTGTGGGGTACTTCACTCTGGCGGCGGCCGTCCAAGAGATCGCCACGGTGTCCGCCGGTGTGTTGGTGGCTGCGGTCAGCCTTCAGGGGCTGGTAACCGTCGCCATCACATCCAGCACGGCGGTGGCCACCCTCGGTACAGCACTCATGACCGCCAGCGGGGCAGCCAGGAGCGCCAGCACTGGCGTGCTGTCAGTGGCGGGAGCGCTCAACGGCGTCGCCCGTTCCGGCGGTGCAGCGGTGGGGGCTGTCCGCCGGTTGGCAGGGGCAGCACGTAACGCAGCGGCGGCTATTCGTCCCATCGGGGCGGCGGCGCAGCAGGCGATGAGCGCCCTCATCCGGAGCGTTTCCGCCGCGGCGACCAAGGCCAAAGCGGCGGGGAACGCCATCGGGAAAGGCGTCCTGACCAGCATCCGGCAGGGGATGAGCCCCCTGCCCAAGATCGCCGCCCAGGCTATGAACAGTCTGGCGGGTGCCATCAAGTCCGGCGGAAGCCGGGCCATAGCAAGCGCCCGCTCTGCGGCGTCGTCTATCACCAGCGCTCTCCGGCACGCTGTGCCTGGCGCCACCAGTGCCGGCCGCTACATCGGCATGGGTCTGGCCAACGGCATGGCGTCCCAGCTGGGCAGAGTGCGCAGCGTGGCGGCGCAGCTGGCGTCAGCGGCGGAACGCGCCATCCGCGCCAAGGCCAGGATCCACAGTCCGTCCAAGGTGTCCCAGGCCCTAGGCGAATACTGGGGCACTGGCTACGCCCTGGGCATCAGCAGCATGGCGCAGTCTACCCGCAAGGCGGCAGAACGGCTGGTGACCGTGCCCACCCTGGCGGCAGGGCCTGACTTGTCCTATCACGGCAGCCTAGAGCAAGACTTTGACTACTACCGCAACGCCCAGTACACCATCCAGGTGCCGGTGACGGTGGATGGCCGGGAGTTCGCCCGCGCTACAGCCACCTACACCCAGGAGGAACTGACCAAGCGGCAGACCAGAGACAGCCGCAAGCGCGGCATCCTGTAAGGAGGGCAGAAATGTACAACTTTGTGGATACCAACGGGTATGCCGAGGGCACATCTCTGCCCTCGGAAGCTCTGAAGATCAACGGGGCATACCTGGAGAACAAGGTGACCGGCTACCGCACCCTGTATGTGAAGGGGCGGGAGATGCTGGCGCCGGACATCGAGACCTACGAGACCGGCGTCCGGGACGGCTCCACCATCCAGTCCAAGCGGTTCCCAGCCCGGACCATCACGGTGGGGTATCAGCTCATCGCCTCCTCTGCCGAGGCGTTCCGGGCGGCGTTCAACGCCCTGAATGCGGCCCTGGACGTGGAGGAAGCGGAGCTGATCTTTGCGGACGAGCCGGACAAGTTCTTTATCGGCACGCCCTCCGGTCGAGGAGACGTCCCTGCGGGGCGGAACGCCATCACCGGGGAGTTTGACATCCTCTGCGCGGACCCGTTCAAGTATTCCTGCACGGAGTACGAGGTGACGCCGACCCTGGATGACGGCACCACCTTCGCCATCCAGTACAACGGCACCTATCGGAGCTATCCCACCCTGGTGGCGGAATTTGCGGACGAGGATGACGACACCACCGGCGGCCTGACTGGCAACGGGGATTGCGGCTATGTGGCCTTTTTGAGCGATGACGCCGCCATCATCCAGCTGGGGGATCCGGACGAGCCGGACACGGAGAATTACGCCAAGTCCCAGACCCTGACCAACCAGAAATTCAGCACCTACAGCGCCACAGTGGCGTCCAAGTGGCCCATCAACACCGGGCGGACCTCCTCTTCCGCCGTCACAGCCACTGGCACGGTGGTGGTGGGCAAGGACGCCGAGGGCGCCAAGCTGCTGGTGGCTAACAGCTACGGTACCGGCACCAAGTGGCACGGGCCGTCCATCACCCGCACCATCCCGGCGGATGCTTCCGGTCACGCGGGTGCGAAGAACTTCCGCCTGTCCTACAAGCAGCGGATGTGCATGGGAAAGGGGAAGAAGGACAGCAAGCAGCGGGGCGTGTTCCAGTGCCTGCTGGTCAACGTGAGCGGAACGGAGCGCACCATCGTGGCGGGGCTCTCCGTCTACAAGAGCAAGACCGGCAAAAAGGCGGAGCTGAAACTGTATGTGAACGGGAAGACCGTCCACACCCAGAACATCGACCTGACCTACTACAACAAGTGCTTTGGCTACAAGAAGACCATCACGGAGGTGGTCAAGAAGAAGGGCAAGCGCATCAAACAGAAGCGCACCATCCAGCCGGTGCTGACCACCACCATCGAGAAATCCGGCAAGACGGTGACTTTCAATATCGGCGGCATCAAGAAGGCGTTCAAGGACAAGGGAATCACCAGTACCGAAGTCCACGAAATTACATTCCTCATGGGCAAGTATGCCTCTGTCACGCCGCTGTCCTACAACGGTCTGTTTTCCGCCAAGTTCATCTCCGACGCCTGTGAGACCTTCCGGGACATCCCCAACAAGTTTTCGGCCGGGGACGTAGTGGAGGCAGACTGTGAGGACGGAGAGATTTACCTGAACGACGCCAGAGCGCCGGAGCTGGGTGCGTTGGGCAACGACTGGGAGACTTTTCACCTGAAGCCTGGCACCAACCAGATCGGCGTGGCCTGGTCAGACTGGGTTCCGGCCGGGAGTGCACCCAGCTGCAAGATTCGTTATAGGGAGGTGTTTTTATGATCATCTATTTCGCCAACCGTAGCATGGAGATCCAGGGCAGTGCCTCCACCGGACTGCCCGGCGGGTTCACCATCGTGGAGGATACCAAAACGGAGGAGATCGAGACCGGCGTGGCCGTGTTCGAGTGCCGGGTGAAATTCAATCCAGAGAACCGCCTGCGGCTGGAGGCCATGTGCGAAGCAGGGAACTACCTGCTTCGCAGCGACGGCGACTTGAACGAGTTCTACACCATCATCGAGGTGGAAGTGGACACAAAAGAGCAGACCGTGTATCTGTACGCCGAGGACGCTGGCATGGACCTGCTCAACGAGGTCTGCCCGGCCTACGAGGCCACGGACAACCACGACGTGGCCTGGTACATCAAGCGCTACACGGCGGACAGTGGCTTTGAGATTGGCATCAACGAGGTGCCCGACCTGGTGAAGAAGCTCAAGTTCGACTCCGAGCAGACAGTGACGGAACGGCTGACGGAGATCGCGGAGGGCTTTGGCGGCTTTGAAATCTCCTATTCCTTCGCCATCCACGGGATGGAGGTGACCCACAAGTACATCAACATCTACCAGGAGCGTGGGAAGGACGTGGCGGATCAGCTGCGGCTGAACCAGGACATCGACCGCATCACCACCAAGAAGTCGGTGGCCAACCTGGCAACCGCTCTCTCCTGCACCGGCGGCACACCCAAAGGCAAAAAAGCCCCTATCACCTTGCAGGGCTACACCTACGATGACGGGGACTTTTACGTGGACGGGAAGCTGCTGAAATCCCGGCAGGCGGTGGCACAGTGGAGCCGATATGCCTGGGAGGTCGCGGATGCGTCCGACTGGCAAGGGCACCACATCCGGCAGTACACCTATGACACCACCAGCCAGGCGACCTTGTGCAGCAAGGCCATCAAAGAGCTGAAAAAGCTCCGGCAGATGGAGGTCAACTATGAGGTGGAGATCAACAACCTGCCGGAGGGCATCCGGATTGGCGACCGCATCAACATCGTGGACGACGGCGGGGCGCTGTACCTGTCCGCCCGTATCCTGAAGCTGGAGACCTCCATCTGCGACCAGAAGCAGACCGCCACATTGGGGGAATACCTGCTGAAAGGGAGCGGTATCTCCGCCAAGGTGGAGGAGCTGGCCGGGAAGTTCGCGGCCATGGCCAAGGACAGGACGCTGTACACCTGGATCGCCTACGCGGACGACGCCCAGGGGAACGGCATCAGCCTGGACCCGGAAGGCAAGCCCTACCTGGGCACGGCGGTCAACCAGACGGAGGAGGCGGCAGATATTTCTGACCCGTCGGTGTTTACCTGGTCGAAGGTGCAGGGGCCGAAAGGGGAAACCGGGGAGACTGGCGCACAAGGGGCGCAAGGGGAACAAGGGCCTCAGGGAGAACCCGGAGACACCGGCGCACAGGGTCCGCAGGGAGAACCGGGGGCGCAAGGTCCGCAAGGGGAAAAGGGAGTGGATGTGACAGCAACCTGTCGCTACTACCTGCTCCAGGCCTCCACCCTCAGCGCGCCGAGCAAACCGACCCAGAATCCGCCTGGCGGCAGCTGGAGCGAAACCGAACCAAGCTACACCAGCGGGAGCACCAGCACCCTGTACCTTGTGGACTTGACCGTCTTTTCGGATGGGACGTGGGCATATTCGAGTGTGTCCAAGTCCAGCGCTTACGAGGCGGCGAAAGAGGCTTACAACAAAGCCCAGGCAGCCCAAACGGCATTGAATGGCCTGACCAAAATCCAGGATGGGCAGGTGCTCATCGACGGGGATAAGGTGTATCTCTCCGCTGCCTTTGTGCGGTCTATCTTCGCCCAGGACATCACCGCTACCGGAACCATCACAGGTGCCCAGCTCATCGGTGCCATCCTGAGCGGCAACGCCATCGACATTCAGGCAGTCATTGACACCACCAGCATCGGGCTGAAGACGGAGCTGGCGGATAACAGCTATTGCCTGGTGCTCAGCACCGCCGGGGGGACGACCAAGAGCAGCATTACTCTGTCCAGGGGCAGCTTGAAGCTGTTCGGGCAGTCGCTGCTGGAGCTGGCCACTGATGAGCTGTCTATCAGCGCCAACACCATCGCAGATGCCAACTACAGCAAGGGCAATTACACCAGCTTTTCCGGCAGTGTGGTGTCGGACGGTACGGTGACAGTGACGAAAAAGCTGGGGACGTGTTTCGTCAACGGCGGTATTACGCTGACGGGTGCTGTCAGCGGCTGGGTGACCCTGCTGAGCAGCAGTGTTGTGCCAGCACCGCAGAATGGCGAGGCCATCATCATGACCTTGCCCTCTTGGAAGGCACCTACCACCAATCCGGCCAGACTGCGTATCCCAGCCGACGGCGGCCTGCAAATCACACGCGGGTCGGCCAACGCCTTTTGGATCAATCTGGCCTATCCCATTGCATAACCCCCGAAAGGACACAAAAGATGACGTACATTACACAGATTGTCGTCGGCGTCTGCACCTCGCTCCTGACCGCCGCCTTGCTGGCTGTATGGCGCGGCCAGCAGAAACTGCGGCGAGAGTTGCGGCAGCGAGAGCAGGCGCTGACCGACGGAATGAAATGCGTGCTGCGGCTGGAGCTCATCCACGAGCACGCCCGTTACATGGACAAGGGCTATATCCCTGTCTATGCCATGGAGAATGTATTGGACAGCTATGCCGCCTACCATGCATTAGGTGGGAATGGCACTATCACGAAGATGGTGGAAGAATTGAGAAGGATCCCGACAAGAGAGGAGTAAGGAAATGAAGAGTAAGATTTGGTGGAAAGCAGCGGGCATTAGAGCGCTGAAAACTGTGGCTCAGACCGCTCTCGCAGCACTCAGCACCGCCTATGTCCTGGCCGACGTAGATTGGCTGGCGGTGGGCAGTGCGTCCGTCCTGGCGGGCATTTTGTCCCTGCTGACCAGCTTGGCGGGGCTGCCCGAGGTAGATGAGGAGGCCAAAGAATGAAAATCAGCGAAAAAGGCTTGGCCATGATCGAGAATTTTGAAGGCTGCCTGCTCAAGGCGTCCAACAAACTCGACGGCGTATGGACCATCGGCTACGGCCAGACCGGCAGGTATTATGGCAAGCGGGTGCGCCGGGGCATGACCACCACCAAGGCGGAGGCGCACGCCTGGCTGCGCGACCACAGTATCAAGACCTATGAGGACGCGGTGACCCAGGCTGTCAAGGTGCCGATGAATCAGAACCAGTTTGACGCCCTGGTGAGCTTTGCGTACAACGTGGGTGTCGGTGCGCTCAAGCAGTCTACTGCCCTGCGCCGCCTGAACGCTGGCGACTACGCCGGTGCAGCGGACGCGCTGACCATGTGGACGAAGTGCAACGGCAAGGTACTGGCTGGCCTGGTGCGCCGCCGCAAAGAGGAACGGGCCTTGTTTCTGACGCCCGTCGCGACTCAGACCAACACCGGCAACACCGACCTGATCCGCAAGGGCGACAAGGGCGATGACGTTAAGCTGCTCCAGCACCGCCTGAACATCCTGGGCAGTCAGCTGACGGAGGACGGTATCTGGGGCGTCCAGACGGACAGCGCTGTCCGTGGCTACCAGTACAAGGCCGGTCTGACCGTGGACGGTGTTGTAGGCCCCAAGACCCAAGCGGCGCTCATCCGGGACGCCATTCTGGCGCGGGCAGCGGAAATCGGCGCGTACCTGGTCAAGCACAAGTGGCACTATCAGGATAAGACCTACCGCGCGAAATCCACATTTGACGCGACGCGGCAGCTGGAGCACCCTGGTGCCACCTGCTCCCACTACGTGTCCTGGGTCTTGCAGGATGTGGGGTTGCTGACGGCTGGCAAGCGCATCAGCCACGACAACGGCAAGGTCACCGGCACCGGTAACCTGCTGGGCTGTCAGGTCATCCAGGCCAAGGGCAAGACCTGGGACAAGCTGGCTGACCTGCGGCCGGGGGACGTGTGCGTTTGGGATAGCAACCTGGCAGTCTATGCGGGGGACGGCAAGTGGTACGACGCCGGCGGGCCGTTCAGTGCAAATTGCAAGGATGGACGCTATACCAATGTGGGGCCGGTTGCGCCCTACTATGACCGGACTAAGCCCATCTACTATCAGGTGAGAGCGAAGGTATAATCGGATAACAGCAAGCGCCTAGGGCAGTTCAGTTGCCCTAGGCGCTTTTCTCTTGTGCAGCATTTGTGCAGGCTTTTATGAAAAATCAGGGAGATATAGAGCGGATAACGGAAGATAAGAAAATCATCAAACAAGCGAGGAGATAACTTTTTGACCTCAAAACCGCTATAAAGCGAAGAAAAAGCTCTGCAACCGAAACGATTACAGAGCTTTCTTTTGGTACGCCCGAAGGGACTCGAACCCCCAGCCTTCAGAACCGGAAGTAGTATGTCGTAACGGCTGAATCCCTTGCGTCCCAACGGTTTTCCCTGCCCGTAATTTGTGATTTGTGCAGCGTTTGTGCTGTCACGCGTTCTTCTGTTTTCGCTGTGCCGCGCCGTTTATCAGGTCGGCGGCTTGCTGCACGGTCTCTTCCGTGGTGTGGGTGTAGATGTTCGCGGTCATGCTGATGTCGCTGTGGCCCATCAGGTACTTTGCCACATTGATGGGGACACCGGCGTTTTGCAAGTCGGTGCAGTACGTATGACGCAAACAGTAAGGGGTCAGCGTCTCCCACAGCTCATCCGGTTCGCCGTGCTGAATGACCTGGTTCCGGAAGAGCTGCGCCCCCATTTCAATGTCCACTAGCCGCTTGAAGCTGCGCCACATCGTCCGGGCGCTGCTCTCTGTGTGTGGCTTCCAGACGTCTTTTGCCTGGTGCAGGACCGGTTCAAATGGGCCGCGTTTGACTTTGCGCAGGTCGGCCAGCAGGTAGGCGGGGATGGGGACGTCCCTGACGCCTGCCCCGGTCTTGGGCGTCTTGATGGTGCTGCTCCCGGACTCTTTCGCCCGCTGGATGTGCAGGATGGCGTTTTCAAGGTCAACATCACGCCATTGCAGGGCGGCAGCTTCGCCCGGCCGGAGGCCGCAAAACAGCAGCAGTTTCACCCAAAGGCAGCCGTTGTGCTCGCCTTGGTCGGCTACGGCCAGGATGGCCGCACGCTCCTGGGCGGTGATGCTCCGGCGTGTGCCCTTGGTCGTCCGGGGCAGTTCCAAGTTCGCCGCTGGATCCCGGTTGATGATACCGGCGGAATACGCACGGGCGAACATACTGCGGATGACCATCCGCAGCTTGGAGACATGGGAGAAGCTACGGCCACGCTCGTCGTTCAGGATCCGCTGCAAGTGGGGTTCCCGCACATCCTTCATCTTCATGCGGCCGATGGCCGGGAGAATATAACCGTCCAGCTTCTGGCGATAGGTCAAGAAGGATTTGGTCGTCATGTTCCCGGCCTTGTAGGTCTCCAGCCAGATGTCAGCCCAGTGGGATACCGTGGAGTTCTGGTTGATGGTCAAGGACCCATCCGCCAGCTGCTGGAGCATCTTGCCGTACTTGATCATCAGCGCCTTTTCCGTGGGTGCGCTGAT
>ERZ808274.253-NODE-253-length-30251-cov-4.890383_pt1 | contig 30251 bp, 18 predicted proteins | sample MGYA00521277_ERZ808274 | MGnify/ENA primary metagenome ERZ808274 (study PRJEB31516, sample SAMN03275597) | gut metagenome | biome: mammalia-associated habitat; material: feces | host: Papio cynocephalus | place: Kenya | collected 2012-07-28 ... | reverse complement strand
AATGAATTGTTCCCGCAGAAATAGCGGAAAAATAAATAAAATTAAAAAAGGAGGAATTATTTATGGAAAAAAACAAAAATAAGAAAAACAATACAAAAACTAAAACACCGAGGTTCGATACACCGAAAGCAACAAGTAAGATAGGGATATGCGGAGTGCCCTTAAGAGCAGATCTTTAAATAAATTAAAAATATTTTCAAAAGCATAGGTTTTGGAAATTTAAGGGTTTTCACTTGCTTCCCTATCCAGCAGGCTAAAAGTTATTATTGTTGCCTTTAAACCCAATTAGTCAAATCAAAAAGTCTGGAGTATCAAGCATTGCCCGCGCAAAGGAGACGCCAACAGCCAACCATTACTCCTGTCAGCTGATACAAATACTCTAATGTACACAGTCAAAGCATGCATAGCTAAAAAGGAAAGATTTTAAAATAAATATAGATAATCAATGAAAGGTATATAGACAAAAACTGACAGAACTATGAAACTGGGCTTGCTATTAGACTTTTTATGAAAAACTTGATAAATTTGCAATGTGTTTGACAAGCTGACATGGTTTGGTCGAACACGCTCAAATAGCATCTTTTAAGTATTTACATTAAAAAATCAGCTTATGAAGTACAAGTTACATTGGTTTCCATTTGCCGTACTTGCGGCATTTCTTGGATGGATTACACCGTCCTGGGGACAGGAAGCAAAGACCGCTTATGGCATGATAGATGCCGATGCGGGTGGCGGCAAGGGGATATACACCTTTGATGTAAGTGAAGACACGCTCACAAACATCAAAATTGCACATCCCATCAATGTTGACCACATCATGGGAGCGTACAAAATTGGCGACATCTATTATTACATCGACTATGAGCAAAACTGGGAAGGGCATAAGTCACATGGCTTTTACAGCTTTGATATGGAAACAAACTCCATAAAAAAGATTGGTGATTACAAAGATCAGCAGCAAGGTCCTGCGGCCAGTCATTTTGCTTGGGACGCACAGTCACAGACCTTATTCGCACTGAATGACGTGCGAAGTGGAGAGGGATTAGTTAAAATCAATCTGTCCAACGGTGATCTGATTCCCGTATGCAACTTCACACTCGACCACGTTACAGAGAGTGCCAAAGGATTAGACGAGCATTATCAGCGGACAATGGTAGCCATAGCCATCAATTACGATGGAGAAATGTACGGCGTAAGTTACTCAGGTGCATTGTATAAGATCAACCCTGTCACGGGCTATTGTAACTTGATTGGAGAGCTGAGCCACAACCAAGACAAAGCCTATATATATGGTGGGAACTGCCTGTTTTTCGACAATGAGACGGATAAGCTATACTTCCGCTCATACACTTACTCCGCATATGAGTTTGGCGAGATTAACACCCAAACAGGAGAGCTTCGCCACATCGCCACCCTTCCGTATGAATTGGGGGCGGACTATACGGTTCTAAAAAGTTCCGCCTTCGACGGCATCGTCATTCCATATGTGCCAGCCGAGGCGAGTGCACCGCAGAAAGTACAGAACCTAACGCTAAATCGTGGCGACAAAGGTGCGCTGACGGCAACGCTCGAATGGGATAATCCAGCGAAGACTTACGGGCGTGGCGGCACACTTGAAGACCTCGACAGTATCATCATTTACCGCAACGGCAAAGAAATACACCGTATAGAAAGCCCTAAAATCGGTGGCCACGAGACTTGGACAGACCACCTTTCTGAACGTGGTTACTACACATATAAGTTTGTGCCCGTAAACGATATGGGGCATGGCGACCGCACTTCCATATCCACCTACGTTGGCATTGGTGACCCAATGGGAGTTACAAACATCAAGGTCGAATCTGAAGGCAATGGCGCCAAGATTTCATGGACAGCTCCAACCGAAGGAAAATTCAATACATGGATTGACACAAACGACCTCACGTATGACGTATGGCGGATGCCGGGCAATATAAAAGTAGCCGACCAGATCCAGGCTACATCACTTACCGACAACACCATCGCCAAAATGGGTAAATACCATTACAACGTAATCGCCTACGCTGGTGGCTACCAGAGTGACTCTGTCAGCTCAGCCAACACCATTGCAGGACCTCCTTATCAGGCTCCCGACACGCTATTGGCCGACTATGACAACTTCCTGCTATGGACAAACATCGATGCTGACGGTAGTTACTCAACATGGGCATGGCAGAATGGGAATTATGGACAGTTTGGGGGAGCCACAGATGCTTACGCTTATGAAGAAGTCACCCCTGAAAACTGGCTCATCTCCCCACGCGTACGCATGGAAAAAGGTAAGCACTACAAGATTACTTTCGATGCCAAAACCGGCAGTGACAAGCTCCAAGAGCTACTCGCTATAGGCTTTGGGCAGGGTGCTGAGATTACCAGTCAGGACAGTATCTTCCAGTTCTACCTACAGGAGAAAGACCCTTTGACGCTGCGCGTAAACCTGCCTACGGTAGAGAGTACGGGCGATTATAACTTCAGCTTCGTGCATCGCACACCCTACAAGAACTACAATATTGCCCTCAAAAATGTCATTTTCGCCGAAGACCACGAGGGTTACATTACTGGCAGGGTGACTTGTGACTCCAAACCCGTGGCCAATGCGTTGGTTCGTACGGAAGATGGACAGTTCACTGGAAAAACAGACAAGAACGGAAAGTACACCCTCAGCTACCTTCCCGAGGGCAGCTACAACCTCATTGTGGAGACTTTGGGCTACCGCGACGGTGCTTCCACAGCTTCCGTGAAGGAGTTGAAGACCACCACCCAAGACATTGCAATTGAGGCTCTGCCCACTTATACGCTCAGTGGTAAGATAACCGACGTGGCGGGAGACCCCGTAGCTGGTGCTACGGTGCAGCTCTCGGGCTACAACGCCTATGAGACAACGACAGCACAGGATGGCTCTTACAACATTGGCGGTATCTATGAACACACTGCATATTTGGTTAATGTAGACAAAAACAAGCTCCTTGCTGCCAGCGAGACCATCGACATGAATGACAATAAGACACTGAACCTTACACTTCAGGACAACATCAAGCCAGCAAAGGCCGTACACGTGTCTGAAACGGGCAAAGACAGCAACGTCGAGGTGACATGGGACGCCCCTGCCAACGACCCCCGCGTGGATAGAATCGATGATGGCGTCATAGTTTTGGGGACAGGTTATTCAAGCGGCGCAACGAGTAAATCCACCTTTGGTGTTATCCGCCGGGAGGCATCAACCGTCTATGGGGTACAGTTCTATCTGACAAACCGTCCAGGCGTGAACCATTATGGCGTAGCCTTGCGCGTGTTCGGATTGAAAGAGAATGGAGACCCAGACGAGAACAATCTGCTTTTCGAAAACACCTATGTGTCGGTCAGTGATGACGCATGGAACACTTATACGCTCCCAACTCCTGTGGAGGCTACCAACGGCTATTATATCTGCGTTGCCACTTCCGATTGGATTGGGATTGGCGTAGACGGTGGAGGTGATACTGCCAAGTATCCATTCCAAACGATGACCAATTGCTTCTCCGACGACTATACGACAGGCACTTATTACTACCTGGACAACCAGCAAAGTGAGCAGCTTCACCGCAACTTCATGATTCGTCCTGTTGCAGCTCCTTACTTTGTGGAAGAGGACAATACCGCCAAGATTGGCCGCTTCACACCTCGCTATACAGAAAAGGTCGAAGAGGAACAGCCTGCACTCGACTGCTTTAAGGACAAGGACAAAGTGCAAGGAAGTGAGCCAGCTGAGCCAATGAAAACCGTACAAAATCGTGTGCGTTACAACCTCTACCGCACAACGAACGCTAATGCGGCAGATGAAAGTACATGGAAGAAGCTGGCCACCAATCTTCAAGAGCGCAAGTACAATGACGCAGAGTGGAAGAGCCTCCCACAAGGCACTTATAGATATGCCGTGAAGACCATCTATACAGGTGGAAAAATCTCTGAAGCCACGCTTTCCGACAGCATCGGGAACAAGATGTTAACCAGCATTGCCTTCAACCTCACAACCAATACGACAAGTAATGAGGCTTATGGAGCAAACATCACCATGATCAACAATGGAGGCCTGCACGTCTATAGTATGACAGCTGACGAAGAAGGTGTGGCCATGGTTGACAGCGTATGGAAAGCCACCTATGACGTGAACATCTCCCTTGACGGATTCAACCCCATCGACACAACTATCGTTGTGGACAAGGAGAACAGCTACAGTTTCGACTTCACGCTGATTGAAAAGCAGGAACAGCCTTACGGTCTGATGATAGAGAACGGAACATACGGCGCACAGAAGCTATTCATCTGGAACTATCCCGAATACTTCGAGGACGGCTTCGAGGAGCATGAGGACTTTGCCATCAATTCACCGGGCAACATCGGTTGGCAGTATTTCGATGGCGATAAAGGAGAAACGGGTGCATTTGATTTCACACAGGACGGCAGCAAACCGTGGCCAAATGCCTTTGAGCCAATGGCCTTCATCGTAATGAACGCCAATAACGTCCCAGACGGAAACGGAGGTACGCTCGGTAGTGACTACATCACGCTTGCAGCCCACAATGGAGAGAAGAGCTTGCAGAGCTGGCCCGCCGCCGGTAAAAAGGAAGACGACTGGCTTATCACGCCACGTCTCCACTTCCGTAAGCCGATAAGCTTCCGTTTCTACGCACTCAACTACGGATATAGCTCACCTGAGGAGATCGAAGTGCTCTACACCACCAGCGAGATTCCCGACGTTGAGGAGTTCATCCGCATTGACAGTTGCACCATCAATAGTAACTATGGCTCGTGGATTATGAAGCAGTATGACAGCATTCCAGCCGAAGCCAACTACATCGCCCTGCGCCGTGTCACCCCTGCCGACGAGACAGGGTACACACCAAAGATTTTGAATATTGACGATGTAGCTTTCGGAACGAACCTTCCCGCAGCCTCTCCCTATGGCGTTTTAAAGCGCACGATGCGCATGCCATCGCTTGATGGAGCGTATGAGGTCTATCTGGATGGGCAACTTGTGGCCAACATTGACTCCACGCAATATTACTTCGATAATCTTACCGTAGGCAAACACACCGCTGGAGTAATTGCAAGTTACACGTCTGGTAAGACGGCTATGAGCACCATAGACTTCGAGGTGGACGCAGCGGGCATCAGCAACGTAACGAATGAAGAGAGCGACGGCAAGGCTGAGTTCTACAACATCAATGGACAGCGCATCAGTAATCAAGACATTCCACGTGGCGTGTATATCGTTAAAAAAGGCGGACGTACCTACAAGACCATAAAAAGGTAATTTAGCCTTCATGTGACACTCTCTTACAAGGGCAGAATTTCAAAGGGAATTCTGCCCTTTCTTTTTCCACTATCCGCAAAGGGAGAATCTGGAGGATGCAACCCAAATGCTCCATACAAAGGGCAATAATAATGGCATAGGGGTATCAAGGGTGTTTTATTGTGTTCCTGTCACCGTTCAAGTAAAGATTTATTCAAATTCAAGAATTTGGCAAAATTGACCTTTTAAGGCGTCCTTTGCGCTGTGAAAATATAGCGTAGTTATCCCATCCATTTCGCGTTTTAGTAACTAAAGTGACACATTACGCCTTTTAGTAATTTATATACGGGTTAGAATTATGTTCTGAATGAGGAAAAATGAACAAGTTTTACAACTTTACATTTGCACAGACACATTGAAATACCTACTTTTGCGGCGGTTGCAGACGAGTAAATTATTTGTATGACAGGAGAAAAAAAAGTAATAGTTGAGTACATCCCAGCCATTAGCTATGTGCTGGCCCGCAATGGAAAGAAGTGCATTCAACGCATAGAGCTGACGAACAGCAGCGATAAAGACTGGCACAAGGTTGTCATCTCGTTGGCTGGACGGCAGGTCGAGGGCTGCGAGCGCACGCTCGACGTGTTGCCTTCTGGACAATCCGTGGAGCTGACCGACATTGACTTGCACCCCGACCTGGAAGCGCTCCGTTTGCTGAAGGAGCGCATAACGACCACATTCACAGTGACCTTGTCCATCGATGGTGAAGAAATGGAACGGCAGGAGTACGACCTTCACATCCTTACGGCCGATGAATGGCCCGGTTTGAGCATCTTTCCAGAGTTGCTTGCGGCCTTTGTCACGCCCAATACCCAAGAGCTGCAACCACTCCTTGACGGTGCATCCCACCTGTTAGAGAAGCTCACCGGTGATGCGACATTGGACGAATATCGGCAGCAGAATCCCCATCGCGTACGCCAACAATGTGCGGCCATCTTCCAATCCATACAGAATCACAATATCGTCTGTGACGCATCGCCCGTCCACTTTGATGCCCAAGGGCAGCGCATTCGCCTCGCCCCAGTGGTAATGAAGGAAAAGACGGGCAACCGCCTTGACCTCGCCGTGCTGTTTGCCTCGACGTTAGAAGCAGCGGGACTGCATCCGCTGATAGTCATCATGGAGGACAAAGCCTTAGTGGGATGCTGGCTTTCCAACTATTATTATCCTCAAGCAGTGGCTGACGACACGGCTTTTCTCACCAATTCTTCGTTGAATGACAGGGATGACGAGCTGCTTCTCATAGACAGCCAGGCCCTTGCCAGCTCGTCTAAGCAGGGCTTTGAGGATGCCGTATCGAGTGCCGGGAGGTATGTTTCGGACGAAACCAGCCATATTGCCTGCGTCATCGACATCCACTGTTGCCGCATTCAGCAAATTCAACCCATCCCCACAGGCGACAAAACGCTCCCACCTGAGGACTTCATCCTCACAGAAAGCACGGCGGATACGCCCGAGCAACGGCTACGTACTGACACCTCCTCCGTCCCTCAAAACAAGGTATCCATGCGCACTCAGATATGGGAGCGCAAGCTGCTCGACCTCTCTTTGCGCAACAACTTGCTCAATCTGCGCATAGGACAGAAAGTGATTCCCTTCGTTTCCTTCAACATTGAGGGACTTGAGGACCTCCTTCTGGACGGCAACGACATTGAGATTGTCGGCAAACCAGAAAGCATCAGCACTCAACCTGACCGTTGGGGGATCTACGACAGCGGCACTTTTGCGAAGGAATTGAAGGAGCTTACCGCAACCAGCCTGCACCATAAGCGGCTCGTTTCCTATCTTAACGATGAGGCTTTGCTGCTCGCCCAGAAGCGGCTGTACCGTGAGTCGCGCATCGCCATGGAGGAAAACGGGGCCAACACTCTCTTTCTTGTACTGGGATTGCTCAAATGGTATGAGACGGATCGGAGTGAACGCCCCCGCTATGCGCCCTTGCTGCTCCTGCCAGTCAAGTTGGTTCGCAAGAGCGGAAACAAGTTTGTGATACGCTCTCGTGAGGAAGACATCACGCTGAACACCACCTTGGCCGAGATGCTTCGCCAGCAATTTGAGGTGCGCATCCCTGGAACCGACCCGCTTCCTGCGGACGATCACGGCATCGACGTGCGCCGAGTATTGGCCCTTGTGCGCAATGCCATCAAGTCACAGAAGCGGTGGGACGTAGTCGAAGAGAGCATGCTGGGGGTCTTTTCGTTCTCTAAGTTTGTCATGTGGAACGACGTTCACAGCAACAGTGGGAAGATGGAGCGCAACGATATCATCCGCTCGCTCATCGAAAAGCGCCTTCTGATTCCCCTTCCCGACCACCCTATCGACGTGAGGGAGAACGACAAGCAAGAGCAACCCTGCACCTCGGCAGTGCCATTGCCTGCCGACTCGTCGCAACTGGAAGCCATCCTCGCCTCGGGCATGGGACGGAGCTTCATTCTATACGGCCCTCCTGGCACGGGCAAGAGCCAGACCATCACCAACATGATTGCCAATGCGCTCTACCAAGGGAAACGCGTTCTCTTCGTGGCGGAGAAGATGGCGGCACTGCAAGTGGTGGAGAACCGTCTGCGAAAGATAAAGATCAACCCGTTCTGTCTGGAGATGCACTCCAACAAAATGACCAAGAGCCACCTGCTTCACCAGCTCCAACTGGCCCTGGACGTGACCCGAATCAAGGAGCCTCAACAGTTTCAAGCCGCCAGTCAACAGCTTTTCGAGGAGCGAAAGCGCATCGGCCGCTATGTGGAAAAGCTGCATAGGCCGCAGGAAACGGGCTTGTCGCTCTACGATTACATCACCCGCTACGAGACATTAGACGCTGAAGCGGTCACACCCGGGGCGGAATATCTGGACCATATCACGCAGGAGACGCTGCAAAAGGATGCAGACGACATCCGTTCTCTGGCCGCTGTGTTTGCCGTAAGCGGCCATCCCGCCACTCATCCGTTGCGAGCCTTGACCATAACCGACGCACCCCGCGACCTGAAAGAGCGGCTACACGGACCAATGGAAGTAATACAGCAGCAGATTGGCACCGTAGTCGAGGCCGTGGGAAGGTTCAACGATGCCACATCGCGCCCCGTCGAGGAATCGATGTCGGGTGTGCGCTGGCTGCTTTCAGTTGCCGAGGAGCAGGCGCAGATAGCGCAACAGTATTCGGAATCGGCGCTTCAGGCCGACCCAAGCGAAATAAGGGCCGAGTGGGAAGAGGCTTGCGGGAATTGGATGCTGCCCCGCATGCTGGCTAAGCGAAAGGTATTGAAAAGCCTGCGAGCCTTCTGCGGCAAGTTGCGGGGCGATGAGGTCGAGCCATTCCTCGACACTCTCGACCATTTCCGTGCGCTTTTGTCCATCCACTCCGACGCAACCATCTTGCCTTTCACGCCCAAAGAGGTGGAGGCCATGCGCCAACTGACTGCCCAGCTCGACACTCTGGAGCAGATGCAGTGCCATCCCGACAATCTCACCCTGTCCTTCCTAAGTACCCACATCGACCAGTGGGTCTCCCATTTGGACGATGCGCGCAACTGGACGATATGGTGTCTGCGCAAGCAAGCCCTTAGAGAGCGGGGGCTTGGTGTCATCGTCGAGTACATTTGGGACAACCCCACCCTGTCGACCGCACAGATAGCCGACGGCTTCCTGAAGGGAGTGTATGGCGCACTCGCTGCTCACGTCATCGAACAGGAGGACGAACTGCGCCTGTTTAACGGTCTAATCTTTGAGGATGAGATACGGAAATACCGCGAATTGGCCGCACGCTTTGAGCTGCTCACGCAGAAAGAACTCTACTACAAGCTCGCTTCCGCCATTCCCTCGGCACAGATCGAGGCTTCCAAGTCTTCGGAACTGGGCATACTCAAGCGCTACATTGCCAGCGGTGGGCGTGGAGTGAGCATCCGGAGGATAATCGATCAGATCCCCACCCTGCTTCCCCGGCTCTGTCCTTGTGTGCTGATGAGCCCGATGAGCGTGGCACAATTCATCGACCTTGACCAACCTCCGTTCGACCTGGTCATCTTCGACGAGGCTTCACAGATACCCACCTCCAAGGCCATTGGGGCGATAGCGCGCGGCAAGGCACTCGTTGTCGTCGGCGACCCCAAGCAAATGCCCCCGACGAGTTTCTTCCAAATGCAGCAGGCCGAGGACGCACAGCCCGACGATGACGACATGGAGTCGATCCTTGACGACTGCATCACGCTTTCCATGCCCTCCCATTACCTCACCTGGCACTACCGAAGCCACCACGAGTCGCTCATTGCGTTCAGCAATAGTCAGTACTACAACGGCAGGCTCATCACCTTCCCGTCGGCTGACAACCGCACGTCGAAAGTCACATTCATACCAGTCAAGGGCGTCTATGACCACGGACGCACACGGAGCAACCGTGCCGAGGCCGAGGCCATCAGCCGCAAGGTGATGAGCATCCTGCAGGGAAACATCGACCACCCCTCCCGTCCGCGGCGCTCCATCGGCATCGTCGCCTTCTCCAAGGTGCAGCAGGGACTCATCGAGGACACCCTCACCGAGGCCCTTTCCGAGCATCCCGAGATGGAGCGACTGGCCTATGACGCAGAGGAACCCATCTTTATCAAGAACCTGGAGAATGTGCAAGGCGACGAGCGCGACATCATACTCTTCAGCGTGGGCTATGGTCCGGACAAGGAAGGGAAGGTGTCCATGAACTTCGGACCGCTCAATAACCAAGGCGGAGAGCGCCGACTCAACGTTGCCGTAAGCCGCGCACGCTACGAGATGCTGGTATTCTCAACCTTGCAACCCGAGATGATCGACCTGCGGCGGACGCAGGCCGCGGGCGTGGTGGGACTGAAACGGTTCTTGGAGTTTGCCAAGACTGGCCGCCTGCCGCTCACCACCGAGTCGCTGAAAGCGTCGATAGAGGACACCTCCAGCGATGCCATCATCCAAACTATTGCCACCCGTTTGCGAGCGAAAGGCTACCAAGTTGACACCCATGTGGGGCGTTCCGCCTTCAGGGTGGACCTGGCTGTGGCTCATCTCCAGGACGAAAAGGCCTATTTGTGCGGCATTCTCTGCGACGGACCGAAGTATTATGACACCAAGACCGTACGCGACCGGGAGATCTGCCAGCCCGAAGTGCTCCACCATCTGGGCTGGAACCTGCTCAGAGTGTGGTCCGTGGACTGGCAGGTCAATGAAGAAGAGGCCTTCGGACGGCTGCTCAAGGGCATCGAGTCACTGCGCAAGGAAGCCAATGACGACGAGAACCTCTTCTCGCCCTACGAGACCAAGGACTCAACTGATGAGGCAAAGCAACCCGACTCCTTTGACATTTCAGAAGAGGATGTGCTCAAGCCTGAGGAAGACACAGCCTTAGTGCCCTATGAGAAGGCACAGGCAATGCACGCCGTTGGGGCCGGAAGCCTCGACAACCTGCTCCTTCACGGCCGCCTCGCCACGATGGACGTACGGGAAATTGTGCGGGTAGAGCAGCCCATACGCCTCAACTACCTCGTCAAGCGGGTCGCACAGGAGTGGAAAGTGCCCCGCCTGACCATCCGACTCACCGAATGGGTGCGCCATGCCGCACAGGGTTGTTACTTCGACAAGAGTGAACCCGGTGGCATCCCTACCCTATGGGCCTCGCTCGACCAGCTGGAGGGGTGGAAGAAATACCGCAAAGCCAACGGCCGCGACATGGACGAGATACCGCCATGCGAGATTTGCAACTGCATCGGGTTCGCCATAAGGCAACAAGCCGCCACACCCAAGGATGCGCTGAAGCGGCAAGTGGCACATCACCTCGGGTTCGCTCGAATGGGACAAAAGATGGATAAGATGCTGGAAGACTGCATACAGGCCATGCTGGCCGCAAAGGAAATACACGAGGACAACGGAATGCTCATCGCCTGATACGTCCCCATGCAGAAATCACGCCCACGCTATTATATAAAGGAATAAACAGCAATCAAAATGATAAGAAGAAAGACTACCACCCTAATCCTCCTGCTGCTGACGCTCGCGATGGGCGCATCGGCGCAGATGAGTGAGCCGCGTCAAGAGATCCTTTTGGAGACAGACAGCGGCAATGTGCGCATCGCGCTCTACAATGAGACCCCACTCCACCGCGACAACATTCTGAAACTGGTCAAGAGCCATGCCTACGACGGGGTGCTTTTCCACCGCGTCATCCGCGACTTCATGGTGCAGACGGGCGACCTGGGCAGCATTGGCGCACCGCAGGGCAAGCTCCTCGGCGATACGCCCGAACGATATTCCGTCCCCGCCGAAATCCACTTCCCGCAACTTTTCCACAAGCGCGGGGCTGTGGCGGCTGCCCGCGAGGGCGACAACGTCAACCCCGAGCGGCGCTCATCGGCCTCGCAATTCTACATCGTCTGGGGCCAGAAGTGGGACGACGCGTCGCTCGACAAGGTGCAGAAGCGCATTGACCAGATGACGAATGGGACGGTGAAGCTCACCCCGGAGGTGCGCGAGGCGTACAAGACCATCGGCGGCACGCCCCATTTGGACGGTTCCTACACCGTCTTTGGTGAAGTCGTGGAGGGCCTTGAGGTCATCGGACGCATCGAAAAGGCGGCCACCGACGACCACGACCGTCCACTAAAGGACATCCACATCATTCGGGCGACCGTTGTGAAATAGTTGCAGAATCAACCCTCATCAACCAACGACACTTATGAAAAAGAACATTCTCTGCTTTCTTTTCCTTCTTTTGTCTTCCTTGTCTGCCGTCCATGCGCAAAGCGACGTAGTGAGTCTGGCCGATGCCGTGCGCATTTTCCGCAACCCTAAGCAACAGTATGCCAACAGCCTGCTCACCAAGCAGGGCTACCAGTACAAAGGGGTATCGACCTCTTTCGGCAAAGAATATGTCTGGGTGAAGAACATGGACATGGGCAAGGACGGACTGCCCACGAAGTTTGCCAAAGGAAACTCCTCACAGATTCTGCTTGACACCAACGGCAAGTCGCTCTATCTGTGTCTCTTCAACGCCGCCTGCTTCAAGCAGTTTCAGCAACAAGCCGCACGGATGGGCTACAAACCCGAGAAGGACGACGGCAAGGACAACACCATTTTCTACATGAAGGACGATGCACCGGTCCTCACCTTCATGCGACTGGAGAAGCCAATGCCTTACTGCATTATCATTACGGAATAGCCTCCTGAAAGCGAAAGCCTTCTCCTCCTTGCCCAAACATTGGGGCGCAAGGGGGAGAAGGCTTTGTTATTGAGCACGACAAGCAGCGGACAAAAACTTCCTTACTATAAGCAATCAGCCGATTTCCCCCACTCCTTCGTCCGCTTCCTTTCCGCCCAATGAGCGGACATAGTCATATAGCTTCTTATAAAACGGATGGCGACAGAGCGTTGCCGGGTCGCCAAGGATGATGAGTTTCATCCTCGCACGGGTAATGGCGACGTTCATTCTGCGCAGGTCGCGAAGGAAGCCAATCTGTCCCTCGGCGTTGCTCCGCACCAACGAGATGACAATCACGTCGCGTTCCTGTCCCTGAAAGCCGTCCACCGTATTGACGGAGACGAGATGGCGGAAGGGTTTGAAGAAAGCGTCGCGCTTCATCGAGCCACGGAGACACTGCACCTGTGCCCGATAGGGCGAGATGACCCCCACGTCGATTTGCTCATCGAGCACCCGCTGCTTGCCTATCTTCACAAAGTAGCGACGCAGCACGTCGAGCGTCAGCTCTGCCTCGCGCTTGTTCACCCGGCCAAAGCTGCTGCCGACATACTCCTCGCCCGGCTCTCCTGCCTCGCCCTCCACGGCAATCCACTCCATCGGGATGTCGTAATCGAGTATGCCGCGGTGCCGCACTTGGGGCGCACTGACCACCTTGCCATGGTAGAACCAGTCGGAAGAGAAGCGCATGATGTCCTCGTTCATGCGGTATTGTGTCCTCAACAGCGTCACCACCTCGGGCTTTCGCTCCACGATGCGCTCCATGAGGGTCTTGCCAAGGCCTCCTTTCAGGGCGGCCATGCTCTTGATAGTGGGCGGCAGCTGGCAGTGGTCGCCTGCCAATATCACTCTTGTGGCACGGCGTATGGGTATCCAGCATGCCGCTTCGAGGGCTTGTGCGGCCTCGTCGATGAAGAGTGTGTTGAACTTCGTGCCCTGCATCAGCCGGCTGTTGGACCCCACGAGCGTCGAGGCGATGACGCGCGCCTCATTGAAAAGGGTGCTGTTGATGCGTATTTCCAACTCTGTGGCACGGCTCTTGAGCCTTTCGAGCTTCTGATGGAAGTTTTCCGACCCGCCGTGCTTGCGGTGGGCGCGCAGCTCCCGGATCGCTTTGCGGATGGCCCAGAGCTGCGGATAGTCGGGATGGGCCTCGAAACGGCGCTCATAGGTGAACCCCAGCATCTTGTCGTTGACACGCGAAGGATTGCCGATACGCAGCACCGAGATGCCCCTGTCGACGAGTTTCTCCGATATCCAGTCCACCGCCATGTTGCTTTGCGCACACACCAGTACTTGGCTTTCGCGCATAAGCGTCTCGTTGATGGCTTCCACGAGCGTCGTAGTTTTCCCCGTTCCGGGCGGTCCGTGCACAACCATCACGTCCTTGGCGCGCAACACCTCGTTGACGGCTTGCTCCTGAGCGGGGTTGAGCCACGGCAAACGGATGGGGGAAAAGCCGAACTGTAGGGCTTTCTGCGTGCCATAGAACAGGTCGCGCAAGTAAGCAAGGCGGTTGTCTGACGCCGAGGCCACACGGTCAAGGGCATCGAACATCTCGCGATAGCTGGTCTCGTCAAACGAGAGCTGGCAACCCACCTGCTGACCGTCGGTCAACTGCAGGTCGAGCAGGGGCGCACCGTCGGGCACGGCCACAACCATCCGCTCGTTGTCGGCGTAGGAAACGGTGCCCGTGAAGGAGAGAAAATGGAGCTTTCCGTCGCCTTTCTGAAGGAAGAAGGCCACGGGCTTACCAAACTCAAAGTTGTGCTCGATGTCTGAATCCTGCTCCCTAAACACCTCCACGACCCGCTGATTGAGGCTGTTGTAGTAGCTCTTGCCCACACGCAGGGGAAACCATGCGTCACCGCGCTTCACCTTTCGCTGCATCCCCACTACTTCGGTCTGCTTACGGAAAGCCTCTTTCTCGGCGTAATATTCCATCTTGAGGAGCAGCTTCTGTCGCTGAAGGGCTTGTTGTGCGTTCTCTTTGCCTGTCATCTCTTGTTCACTTGTTGGCGGTGTGGATTCCGTTTTACGGTGTGCAAATGTCGCAAAAAACCATGAGAAAGCCAAATAAAATGCGTAATTTTGCGGCATGGACATCCGCTTGGAAGACCTCTCCGTCGGCTATGGGCGCGGCCATGTCGTGGCCCGTGGCCTCAATGCGACCATCAGCGAGGGTCGCCTAACCTGCCTGATAGGCGACAACGGCATCGGCAAGTCGACACTCTTGCGCACATTGTGGGGCTTTCAGCCGAAAATGGGCGGTCGGGTGTGGCTGGGAGACCGCCAGCTGGACAGCCTCTCTCCGCGCGAACGGGCACGCCTTGTGGCCGTAGTGCTCACCAAGCGCCCCGAAACGGGCAACCTGACGGCGCACGACTTGGTCGGGATGGGGCGCAGTCCCTATACGGGCTTCTGGGGAAACCTCGCAGCCAAAGACGAGGTGATCGTCAGACAGAGCCTCGCCGAGACGGGAGCCTTGCCACTATGCGACCGAAAGTTGTACACGCTGAGCGACGGCGAATGCCAGAAAGTGATGATAGCCCGCGCATTGGCGCAGGACACCCCGATAATACTGCTCGACGAGCCGACGGCTTTCCTCGATTTCAACGCCCGCGTCGACACGCTCAAGGTGCTCGCCCAGATGGCACACACGATGGGCAAGACTATCCTCCTCTCCACCCATGACCTCGAATTGGCCACCGAACTGGCCGACACTTTGCTGCTCTTGTCGGCCGACGGACTGCGGACGGTGGACAAGGAGACGGTGCGCAGGGACATGGGCAGGCGTCTTTTATCCCAAATCAGTCATTAGATTTCGGTCTAATGCGATTTGGGTTTACCTTGCATCTCTATTTTGGCCGTTGGACAAACGGGCAGGACGATCAGGTCAAGGGTTTGGCGGTCGCTTCCTCTCATGTGCTGGACGAACTGACCCAATGCGCCCACCTGCCACGCCACAACGCCACAACGCCGAGGCAATGGGCGAAAAAGCCGAAGGGGGACGAAATAGATTTCACAACACTCTGACTATCAACGCATTGCGACAGTTGCCAAATCGCTTTGTAATAGGGGCTGAATGACCTTGCAATATCGGCTCTATTAGGACGCAAAACAGCCCCTATCGCAACGCAATAGGGGCTGTTTTGCAAAGTGGGGTGGATTTGGTCTCGCGATGATGTCGCTTTTTTGATTGTTTTGTAAAAGAAAGATACTACGACGAGGGAAGTAATTCCCGAGTGAGAACGCTTTCGAGTTGCTCGGCCGAGAGACGCAGCTGAAACTCGCCTTTGATGGCCACGCTGATGCGTCCCGTCTCCTCAGAGACGACAATGGCAAGGGCGTCGGAGTCCTGAGAGATGCCCATGGCGGCGCGGTGGCGCAGTCCCAACTCCTTGGGAATGTCTTGATTGTGGCTCACGGGGAGGATACAGCCCGCCGCCTTGATGCGCTTCTTGGAGATCACCATGGCCCCATCGTGGAGCGGGGAGTTCTTGAAGAAGATGTTTTCGATGAGCCGCTGGTTGATACGCGCGTCGATATTGTCGCCCGTATCGCAGATGTCACTGAGCGAGACGCCCCGCTCGATGACGATAAGTGCCCCCACCTTTCCACGGCTCATGCTCATACAGGCCATCACGATGGGCATGATGGTCTCCTTGTCGGCCTTTTCCTCGTCCTCATTGCCGAAGAACAACCGCAGCAAGCCTTGCACTTGGCGACGCGCTCCGAGGTTATAGAGGAAGTGGCGTATCTCTTCTTGGAAGAGAACGATGATGCCTATGGCACCGACGGAGACGAGTTTGTCCATGATACTGCCCAAAAGGCGCATCTCCAGCACCTGACTCACGAAGAGCCAGACGAGCACAAACACCATGATGCCGATGAACACGTTGAGCGAGCGCGACTCCTTCATCAACCGATAAAGGTAGTAGAGCATCAGCGCGACAAGGAAAATGTCGATTACATCTTTGATTCCAAATTCAAAAAACATGGCTTCTTGGGTGGGGATTAGGGTGTGTGAACAAATCTGTTCCGCTTCCGGCTGGCGGCTATTGGCCTGCGCCAGTCCGATAACATCCTACGATGCGCACCGCCTCGGCGGCAGCCTTGACATCGTGTACACGAAGGATGGACGCGCCACGCAGCAGGGCGATGGTGTTGACCACGGTCGTCCCGTTGAGACTTACGTCGGGATTAGTGTCCAAAGGCTGGAAAATCATGCGCTTACGGCTTACCCCGGCAAGGATGGGAAGGCCAAGCACGCTCAGCTTGTCCATGCCGTGGAGCACGGCATAGTTCTGTTCCACCGTCTTGCCAAAGCCGAATCCGGGATCGATGATGATGTCCTTCTGGCCCAAGTCGCGGAGTTGCTGCACCTCGCGGGACAGGGAAAGGAGCATGTCATGGAGGGTAGGCTTCACCGACATGAGGATGTAGGGCACGCCAAGTTGCGCCACCATACGGAAGATGGCGGGGTAATCGCCATCCGAAGAAGCCTCAAGGGGAGTGTCGACAATGCCCGTTATGCCGCCTTCGCTGACATCGTTGATGATGTCTGCGCCCAATTCCTCGACCACCATGCGCGCCACGTCGGGACGGAAGGTGTCGACCGAAATGATGGCATTGGGCTGTTCGCGGCGCACGATGGGCAGGGCGAAGCGCAGACGGCGCATCTCTTCCTCCTCGGTCACCTCCACTCCGCCCGGCCGGGTGGAGAATCCGCCCACGTCAATCATCGTTCCGCCCTCCTCTATAATCTGGTTGGCACGGCGGGCGATGCTCTCTTCCGTCTGCACACGGGACGCGGCGAAGAAAGAATCGGGCGTGCAGTTGAGGATTCCCATGACCTGCGGCTCACGCAAACTGACGAGTCGGCCCCTGACTTGCATTGTATATTCCATGCGGTAGTTATTTTTTACAACGGTGGACAAAAGTAAATAATAAATTTGGAATTGCAAAATAATCGATGATAATTTGCGGATTCGCCCTTTTAGCATTACTTTTGCAATGGGGAAAAGTAGTGGCGGCAGCCAGCAGAAGCACCGTCACGCATCCCAGAAAAGTCTTGTTTTGCTTTATTATCCTCACAAATTATGAACATCAAAGAACTTTACGCCCTCTACCAGCAGCACCCCTGTGTGACCACCGATAGCCGCAATTGTCCGGCAGGCAGCATCTTTCTCGCGCTGAAAGGCGCGTCGTTCAACGGCAACAAGTTTGCCGCACAAGCCTTGGAGAAGGGATGCAGCTACGCCGTCGTGGACGAACCGCAATGGGCCGTGGCGGGCGATGCGCGATATATCGTCGTGGACGATGCGCTGACCACATACAAAGAGCTGGCCAGAGCGCACCGGCGCCAGTTTGACATACCCGTTATCGGCATCACAGGCACCAACGGAAAGACGACAACCAAGGAGCTGGTGTCGGCGGTACTGGCCAAGAAGTACCGTGTGCTCCACACGGAAGCCAACTATAACAACGACGTAGGCGTGCCGAAGACGCTCCTACGGCTGACGAAGGAGCACGAAATAGCGGTCGTGGAGATGGGGGCTTCTCATCCGGGCGACATCGAAAGGCTCGTGAAATATGTAGAGCCGACCTGCGGAATGATCACCAACGTGGGACGTGCCCACCTCGAAGGCTTCGGCTCTTTTGAGGGAGTGAAGCGCACCAAGGGCGAATTGTACGATTTTCTGAGGGCAAGCGACGCGCTGCTCTTCCTCAATGAGGACGACAACAACCTGATGGAGATGGCCAAGGAACGGCAGTTTGACCGCATCGTGACCTACGGCACGGAGCCGACGGCGGACGTAAGGGGGAGCCTTCTGGCCTGCGACCCCTTCCTGAGTTTCTCCTTTCAGGCCAACGCCGCGCTTACTCCGCAGCCGTTGGAGGTGCACTCGCAGCTGATCGGGGCTTACAACATGAGCAATATGCTCGCCGCAGTGGCCATAGGTCTCCACTTCGGCGTGACGGCACGGGACGCCGCGGATGCCCTTAGGGAGTATAAACCGAGCAACAACCGCTCACAGCTCACCGTGACGGAGCACAACCGCCTCATCGTCGATGCCTACAACGCCAACCCTTCGAGCATGGCGGCGGCGATAGAGAACTTCCGTCTGATGCAGGCGGAGCACAAAATGGCCATCCTCGGAGACATGCGGGAGCTGGGTGAAGCCTCTGCCGTGGAGCATCAGCACGTTGTCGACCTCCTGGAGCGTGATGGTTTCAAGGACGTATGGCTCGTAGGGTCGGAGTTCTCGGCCACAAAGACCAACTATCGCAAGTTCCACGATGTGGAGGAGGTGCGCAAAGCCATCGCCAAAGAGCAACCCACAGACCGCACAATACTTATCAAAGGAAGCAATGGCGACCACCTCTTTGAGTTGCCCGAGTCGCTTTGAGGCTTCCTTGTCGCCTTTGGCACAACCCCTGAAAGCCCCTTGGCTGCCCAACAATGATTACAATCGTGCATGAGGGAGCTTTCTTTGGCTTTATTGCCACATTGGCTTGACGCTCCGCCTGACAGGATTCGGACGTTCAACAACCCATAGAAGATAACGATGAGAAATCTACTGCTCAATATTGTGCTCAGCCTAATGGTCTGTGCGATACCCGCTGGAGCAGCCTCACCACCGCCCTCGACCAGCGTTCGACTAAAGGAAGCAGTCCGAACGCTGGACAAAGAGCATTTCTCCGAGGCACTTGAGCAGTTCATCACCATCATGCGTCAGGCCGAAAAAGAGCATGACGACCGCGCCTATATCGCTTGTACAGGCTACATAGGCAACATTTACAGTACATTTGAGGACTACAACTCTTGCGTTTCCTATTACCTGAAAGGCTACCATGCCGCCGTCAGAATAGGAGACAAGGACCTTCAATCATCATTTCTTTCCAACATCATCAATGTCTATTGCCGCCTGGGGCTGCCAAAAAAAGCGCGCTATTATTATGCCTTGGCCCAACGTACCCCGTCAACAAAGGACCCCGTGAACCGTAAATACTTTTTAATATACGCCTATGCACGGATTCTTACCGCAGAGCATAAGTATGAAAAGGCTGTAGCAACCCACCGCAGCGCTCTCGACTATGCGACCGAAAAAAGGCTGAAACCCATTTTCATGCTATATCAACTCAGCGAAATTGGCAACCTGTATGTATTGATGGGGCGAGACAAAGAAGCCATAGCCATTGGCGACAGTTGCCAGAGATTGTCAAGAAAGTTAGACAGTGGAGAGTTGCTGACGAACGCTTATAAGATGCTGGCAAATGCCTATGACCACGACGGACAGCCTGATTCCGCACGCCGATACCGTGATCTTTTCTTTGCGCTTAACGACTCTGTGTATAACACGAAGAAGTTTTTCAAGGCCCGTCACAAGCTCACTGAGTATGAAGAAGAGCAGAATCTGCGCGAGCTTATCAAACTCAACGAGCGCATCAGTTACCAGATGTACATCATTGTCTCCATCATTTTCTTCTTCCTGTTGCTCGCAATCTTCGCTTGGATTATCTATAAAAAAAACCAACGGCTGCTCATCACACAGCGGTTACTCATCGACAAGAACAAAGAGATGGAGCAGCGCGACACACAAAATCAAAAGCTTCTGGCACACTATGTCGAGCAAAACGGACAGTCGGCTGCCACCGAAAGGATAACAGAGAGGGCAGAGGGAAAAACAAAAGCATCGCAAGTGCGAATAGCGGAGGACGAGGAACGACGACTGCTCAATAGCATCAACTCAGTGTTGTCCGACCTGTCAGTGATTTCTAACCCCGATTTCAGCCTGCGAATGCTTGCCGATGCCGTCCAGTCAAACACAAAATATGTGTCCCACGTCATCAACTCCAACTACCATAAGCCCTTTAAGACGCTGCTCAACGAGCTTCGCATACGTGCCGCATGCCACAAACTTACAGACACGGAGCGCTATGGACGCTACACCATGCAGGCTGTCTATGAGGAAGTGGGCTACACTAATGCCGTGAGCTTCATCCGTGCTTTCAAGAAAATCTATGGCATGCCGCCTTCCGAATACCGCAAATTGGCGGCCAAAGAAAAGCCAGAGGAATAGGGGACAATGCAAGAAGGAGAAACTGGGATGCTTCATAAAAACGAAGCATCCCAGTTGCATTGTTACGTTTCAAAGGTTTGGCCCACTGACACTTGCTGTGTATAAGAAGCGATACCGTCAGAATGCATCATCTGTTTATGACATACTTATTTACATAAGTGTATCTACCATCATCTATTTTCACAATACGTGCTCCTTTTCCTACAGATAACATATCTGCCTTAGTGAGCTTTCCGATAGTGGTATGAAGTAACATTCTTCCACTTTCGTCATAAAAGAATATTTCTGAATTTTCATTACTCATCGCTTTTACATCATCTATTCCAAGTGTAGTGTCAGCATCTTTCAAATTGAACGCAATATTACATTCTGCATTATTGAAAGTACCTTGAGTAAGCCGTGTAGTATTTGTTTCCCCATTATCGCCTCTACTGAGCTGGTAAATCTGATAATACCCATTGCCATAAGCAGTACTGCTTATGCCGTCACCGCCAGCATCGTATATCACGAGAGAATAACAATCATCGGTTTTCAAATCGAGCATTTCCTTATACTTGTGTCGTGCTTCTGTGTAAGAACCGCCTTCCTGTACCACATCGCCAGCAGAGTTGAACACTTTCCACGTTGTTTCCTCAGGCTTTTTGTCTGTATAGATGTCCATGCGAACAGCATTTCGTGCCTGCATAGAGTTATTGAAGTTGATGGTTATGGCGTTGCTTTCATTGCTTGTGCCATTAATGTCCGACAACCATACTTTTGCAACATTCTGTGAACCGTCAGTCGTTAAGCTGAAGTCCGATATATCTACAATGTCGAACTTCGTCTTTGCCAACCTTGACAAATCACCGCTCCAATCATAAGTGTGCAAAACACCATTAACTTCCACATTTATTTTTGCAGTTGTAAGGTTGTTTTTTCCATCATTACGGAACGTAATGTTTCCGTAGAAGTTAGGAGTACAAATGAAATCAGGTGTATCGTCTACGCTAATCAGATTGGCATAGTCTTCAGACTTTGCCTCCTTTGGAATATATGCGGATGCAACTATCTGCTTTGTTGTTATGTCTTGTACGAAAGCAACAACACCAAGTTCGTTCTCATCGTAGAAATTATCCAAACTGCAAGAGAAATTGAAATCGTATGCTTTATCCCTTTCCATACTTTGGCCGATGGCATAACCATTTCCATCAGGCATAAAACGTTTTGCAACATATTCCATCTCTTGTTCTCCATTGGAGTAGGCTTCTGGCGACTTGTAGTACTCTTCTATTGCAACGGCAAACAATCTTAGATTAGATGCATCGGGTACATCCGTTTTAGAAGAGACGTTTCCTTCAACTTTGAGTTGGTGATTGGCAACACTACAGCTCATAGTGATATCATACTTCATGATGTCAATTTCTCTTGCATTGTCAAACATGAGTCCCAACAGGTTCGGACTCAAGGAATATGTGGCCTCAGAACCGTTGATAAGCAGTGTGGGATAAGCTGATATGTCATAGAAAGCTATACGCTGATCCAGATTTTCTTTTTCTGAAAGATAGAATGGATCGTCCCTGTCAGGATAACTTCCATGGCATTTCAAGCAGATAACGTCACCTAATTTGTCATTAACTACTTGATCTAATACTGGGGCAAATTTCGCACATGGTCCACAACCAGTATTTGTGAAATTTTCCACAATAACGATATTCTTGTTGGACAGCTGTTGTGAGTAGGTCGTTTCGGAAAGTGTATTGCTAAATAAATCTTTCCAAGACCCAGCAATACGAATATCATCAATTTTCATATCGTTCCAATCTGTACCCAATTTAGATGAGTTCCTCGCCAACACAATGGCTGTAAGCTCTTCCAAATCTTGCTCATTTGAGTTGGAATTCTGAACAAGGGCGGGAGGCTCTGTGGTAAAGTCTGTCGGATTAACCCAGAGAGATATAGTGTCATTGTTGTCACCTTCAACAAAGGTATAGCCCATTACAATGAGGTAAGTCTTGTTTAAATCAAACTCCTCTTCTGTATAAACTGGGCTCTTTGCTTTTACTTTGCCAACGCCGAATCTGAATTTTCCTTCGTTTTCAGATTTCATTGTTGTCAAAAAGCCCACATTAAAGCCGTAATCTTTATCCTTCACAGTACCATCTCCTGTCTTGCTTCTGACGAATCTGAGAAACGGATTCCCGTCACCTGCACTTTCTATATTTACCAATGCACTTGCATAAACAGTACCACTGGAAATAAGTGTTTTATCGTAGGGAGCCTGATAGGAGTAACATTTCTTTAGATTCGCCAGCTTTACGCAATTACCTTTGGCATCTGTTGAGTAACCTTCGTAAACAAGACTGCCTTCTTCGACATTTATTGTCGTGTCGCATGTCCCAGCCCCATACTTTACCCATTTGCCTTGTTGGTATAAATTCCCTGTGGTTAAGCTATCGAAATTTTCGGTGAACAATCTCTGCGCTAAGTTTGTCGATGGCATTATCCAGCACACTGCAGCTATGATCATGCCCAAAAAGTGATTATGTTGTTTCCTCATAGTTATCTATATCAGATTATGTTGGATACTAAACAGAAAATCCTTTACCTGATATATATCATGAAGTGAAGGATTTTCTGTTTTCTATAACTGGACCCTATTTAACAATCTTTACACTCTTCGCTCTACCTTGAGCATCCTTTACAGTAACGATATATATGCCAGGTGCAAAGTTTGTACTGTTGAAATCGTTGCCATCAATGGACTTTATGACTTTGCCGTCGATGCTGTGAATTGTTGTAGAGGTTACATCAGAGAGATTATCGTTAACGATATTGATACCTGTTCCTTCGTTGAAAGTGCCATCATCAAAAATGCGTGCGCCCTTCAGCATAGTATTCGAGTCATCGTCTTCGCCTTGGTATACTACATACGAGCAGTTGTCACCTTTAACAAAGTTCACCTCACTAAAGCTTCCAGTTTGGCCTATCTGCTGCTTCCACACGACATCACCATTCTTGTCAATTCTTGTTACGTACAAGTCTTCGCTTGCCCATGCAATTACATTGGAGTAGCAAAGCAACCACTCACCATCTCCTACAGGTAATACACCATAGTTATTGAAAGCCCATCCAGCATAATCATCGGTCTTTGAGTCAATTATTTTCCCTGTATCACCGAACAGACGGTCACCAGTAGCATTGAATTTCTGTACACTAAAGTTATATGCGCCATCACCAAGGCTGTATGCAAAAGCCACAAGTGCTGTGTTATTCTTTGTATCAGAAGCCTGTTGTGGGTAATCAACATCGTAATCTTCATTGCTCATTACGTCCATAGACTCGAGGCCAAATTCAACTGAACCATCTGCGGTTACGTGTTGACTTGTTATCATGTGCCCAAAGTCACCAACGTTTCTGACCCATGTGACAAATGCGCCTCCTTTACCATCGGCATCAATTTTATAAGGATGTAAATCATGACCTCCTGAGTTTGATGACCCTAAAACAGCAGGGTCACCCCATACCTTATTACAATCTCGAGTATATCTTATTGCTTCTGGGCCGTTACTCCCCGCATTTATTACAAGGAAATCAGTCCCTATGCTCGGGAAGATCTGACCAAAAATGTCTTGTGACTCAGTAAAAGCAAGAGTTCCTTCGGGAGAAACCCTGTTGCTGTAATTCACATCACTATATGAATTGGTTCTGTCCAAAATCCACACATCGTCTCCAACAACATACGTATCTGTAAAAGGCGAATTTATTCTGTCATTAAGAGCCAATCCATCGAGTCCCCATACAAAATTCTGACTCTGATCTATTTTGTACCATACAGGTGTAAAAGTGTTATATCTTTCGAGGTCCTCAGCTTCTTCTGACCTTGAGTCGGCGTTGCTTATTATGGCAGAGCCATCAGAAGTAACAGCGAGCGAATAATCACTGTTCCATGACGGACTCCTATGATCTGAAACGGCAAGCCCATTTTCTCCAAATAACGCATTACCATCCTTGTCAAGGAGTTGCAGGTGGGGATAGGAATAGCAGAGAGCTTTTCCAGTTGACTTGTGCGTCCGCCATGCAATATACATCTTGCCGTCTTTGGTCAATGCCACCTTTGGTTGAATCTGTCCCAACTCTGTACCAGACAACAGTACTGGATTGTTGTCAACGTTCCATTGTGCACTTGCTGTTAATGCAAGAGCCATTGCTGCTAATGCTAATGTAAATCTTTTCATAAGCGTTCGATAATGTTATGATATACAAGAATTGTTTGATTTCGTTTGCAAAAGTAGTGAAATTTATTATATATGAATCGATTAAGTAGCCTGATTACATTACAATTCTCGAATTGTTATAGAAAAAGTACCACCCTTCTTATTTTGTTTGTATTTTTATGCTTTTTATTATATGCGAAAGATTGAGATTTTCAATACAAAGCGTTGTATCGCTGTTGTTTGTGGGTGTAAAAAAGGAAATTTAGAGTCTCTGTTAATTCGTGTGGTCAATCCAAAATACTTCATTACAAAACCTGTCATATTCATGAAGAAAATTATCTTCATCACCACACAAATCAACAAAGGCCACTTGAAAGTTTGCTATTGTGAGGGTCTTTCTTGGCTAAACAAACACTCTGGCTACTAAGTCAAAAATGTTGTTTGCGCACTATGGCTGTACAAGAATTTCCCGCTTGGCTGTCCTTATACTTCAATAATCCTCCAAATAGCCCTTGGTGAAGAGGTCATAGGCGACGGCCTCGAGCTCTTTGAGGGTCATTTTCTCCACGGCACGCTCTATGATTCTGATGAAATGGTCGCGGCAATAGTCATCTGTTTCTGTTAATCTTTCTTCCATAATCAGTCGGTCTGCGTTCTGATATTGTTAAGTCCATCATTGATAATGATTATTCCACCGTCCGCAATCGGCCGATTCGTTCATACGTCATGATGGTTCTGCCGTCATAGTGTTCCGCCTTGACCAGCCGGAGATTGCGGGGAAGCTGTGGCGCACGGATGCCATCGCCCAGACAGAAAGATGCCGTCTCTACGCGAATCTCGTCCCATTGGCCGCAATCAAGGAAGGACTGCAGCGTCGTTGAGCCCCCTTCCACCATCAATGACTGTTTTTTCTCCGCATAGAGGTGGCGCAAGGCCGCCTCGATGTTGTCAAAAGCTACGAATCCATCGGGAATTTCTTTCTGTGACACACGCCCCAAGACGATGCGTTCCGGATCGTTTCCCGACCACTCGCGGACGGTCAGGCGGGGAGAATCGACTGTCAGCGTGGTGTGACCGATGAGTATTGCGTCGCTCTCAGTGCGCATTTTGTGCATCAGCATTTGCGTAAAAGGCGATGAAATGGTCGTTTTTTGTCCCCGAAGTCCCATCATGCCATCTGCCGACTGCGCCCATTTCAGCGTGACGTATGGCCGGCGCAACGTATTGTATGTCATAAACCGCTTGTTCAACTCGATGCACTTGCGCTCCAAGACACCCACCGTCACTTCGATTCCCGCATCTCTGAGCTTCTTAATTCCTCTGCCCTGCACCTTCGCAAAGGGGTCTATGCAACCGCAGACCACCCGGCGGACGCCTTTGCGGATGATCAAATCGGCACAAGGTGGGGTTTTCCCATAATGGCTGCACGGCTCGAGCGACACATAGATGGTGCTCTCCGGCAGCAAGGCCTCGTCTTTCTGACGCACGGAAGCAAAAGCATTGACCTCGGCATGGCCTTGCCCACAGCACACATGATAGCCCTCGCCGATGATGCGACCCGCCTTGTCGACAATGACAGCCCCCACCATCGGATTGGGTTTGGCGTTCTGCATCCCGCCTCGTGCCAACTGAATACAGCGGCGCATATACCGCTCATCTGTTTCTCTTTCTGTCATTTCACACACTGAATAATCGGAGAAACCGCATAAAAAGCGGTCGCTCCGCCAACCATCCCTGCTTCTACAACATTCTGTTCTTTGTCCATCGCAACCATGTCCTCTATTGGTCGCTGCGCCTTTTCGAAATGATCGCAAAGGACAAGGGAAGGCTACTACTTCTTCATGTCAAAGCCAATACGCACGCCCTCATAGTTTTTCGAGATGTCGCCAAGGACAGACGCTGTGCTGTTGCCACTGGCTGCCGCCAAGGTCTGGAACAGGGTGAGCACCTTCTTCGACTCAAAAAGCACGCTGATGCCCGACGCTCCGTTGCGTACCACATAGCCTTTGAGGTTCAGGAGCAGACCTTTCAGCTCCAAAGAGGAGTCGGACGCATCGTAAGTGTACGTGCCATTCCAGGTCTTTCCCTTGATTTTGGCCGAGAATTTCCCGTTCTTATCGAAAGTCAGCTGCGTGTTGGAAGCCGTGAATCCCAGTTTGTTGTACTCTGTGGCGAGCTTCTCCTCCACCTTGGAGGCGGCCACTTCACCGCCCACACGCGCCAATACGCTTTCGGAAGTGAACGCGCAGCCCGGCCCATCATACCGCCAAGTGCCGTAGAGTTTCTCTTCCGACAGCTTGGACGCGCCACCGATGACCGACGAGATGACGTTGCCAATCGTCTCACCGACGCCACTACCAAATATATTTCCACCGGCATTGCTCCCGTTGGAAGTCGCATTGCCACCCAGTCCGCCACATGATGTGAGCACCAGTGTGGCTGAAAAAACACCTAAGATCAATTCCTTTTTCATGTCTATGCTGTTTGATTGTTCTCTATTTCATATTGTTGGCCACCTCCGCACCCTTGTCAAAGAGGTTTTTCTCAGCCACTTCGGGCTTCATCGCCTCCTCTTTGGACAGCCCATCGGGGTTGATGCTTCCCACCTGAGAGTAGCCCGCAGCCAACAAACGATCCTTCTCTTGCACTCTGCCCGACCACAACTGCACGGGCACACCCGCCTTCTTGCCATGGCAGAGCACCACATAGGGCAGCTTTCCCATCAGCGTCTGCGCGTCGCTGCTGCCCTCTCCGGTCACAATAAGGTCGGTTTCATCGAGTGCTTCGTCAAAATGATTAGTCTTCAAGAGCAGTTCCGCACCCGAGCACATCGTGGCTTGGAAGTACTCCATGAACGCATAGCCCAATCCTCCTGCCGCTCCGGCACCGGGACGCTGGCTGAAGTCATAGCCAAAATGCCGTGCACTGATGGCGGCAAAGCGTTTCGCGCGACGCTCAAGCACGGGAATCATCGCCTCGGTAGCCCCTTTCTGCGGAGCAAAGACACGCGCAGCACCCTGCGGTCCACACAGCGGACTCTCCACATCGGAGGCAAGCACGACGCGCAAACTGCTGAAGTAGCGCGCCTTGACCGCCTCAAAGGAATGGCGGGCGCCCGTCCCCAGCGCATCAATCAGACCGCGAAGCATGCCCACACCACAGTCGCTGGTGGCCGTTCCGCCCAATCCGATGATACATTCGCGCGCCCCACGGCGCACGGCATCGGCCAACAGCTCACCCACCCCGTAGCTGGTCGCCACGAGCGGATTGCGGTTTTCCGGCTCAATGCGTGCCAACCCGCACGCCTCCGCCACCTCGACGATGGCCGTTTGGCCACACAAGCCATAGGAAGCTGTGATGCGTCGCATCATGGCATCGTGGCAAGAAACGTCTATACGCTCCCCACCCATCGCCGAAAGAAACGCCGGGAGCATGCCGTCGCCGCCATCACTCATCGTCATGACGCGACATTGGCCACCCACGGAGCGCACACCACGCGCAAAGACCTCGCCCGCCTTCTGGCTGGAAAGGCATCCTTTGAAGGAATCGAAGGCTATGAGTATTTGCATCGAGAAAACACTTTTTACAAAGACAAAAGTAAACATTTTCGGACTTTCGGGCAAGCTGCCGCCCTGATTTTTTTGCGCTTTCGACAAAGAAAGCGTACATTTGCGGCATGAATCAAGCAACGGACTACAGCAAGGGCTGCGCAATCGTCCGCACAGTGCGCCACGTTGCCAGCCTGTTCAGGGTGAAACGTGAGGAGCGGGTGGTGGCTTGTGCCGCCCTTCTCTACGCCATCGCCCTCAACGTGATGGTGATTGCCCGCTATTGGCAGTGGTTCAGCCAAGTGACAGACCACTACCGCCAGCTCGTACTGCAACATTTCCACATCTCCGGCTACGATCCCATCACCTATTGGGTGCTCAACGAGTGGACCACCGACTACAACATCTACCGCCATCCGCTGCTGGCTTTCTTCATGTGGATGCCCGCGCAGGCCAACCAACTGCTCATTCATCTGACGGGAATCAACTTCGCCCAGGTCATCACCGCCGTGCTTCTCGTCCTATCGGCATTCTACTCCGTGCTGTTTCTCTACCGCATTTTGCGCCATTTCATCGGTTTGACGCACGTCGACACTTGCCTGCTCACGCTCTTGTTTCTCAGCTTCGGCTACACGATGGTGTCCATGAGCGTGCCCGACCACTTCTCGTTGTCAACGACCGCCCTGCTCCTCACCCTCTACGTGGCGGGCAAACGGCTGAAAGACCGCCGCGCGCTGACGGGCGGACAGACGCTGCTGCTCTTCCTGCTCACGGCGGGCATATCGCTCAACAACGGCATCAAGGTGTTTTTAGCCAGCTGGGGTGCCAACGGAAAACGGTTCTTCCGGCCGGCCCATCTGCTGCTCACCGTCATCCTTCCCTCCGCGCTCTTATGGGGTTTTGCACGATGGGAGTGGCACACATTTGAGCGACCCAGATACATCGCAAGGCAGGAAGCAAAGGCCGCCCAAATGAAAAAGGAGCGCACGCAAGTGGTGGAAAGCCTCATGGCATCGTGGGTGAGGAGCGACACCACGGGCATAGGACACACCGCCGACAGCCTATATCTTGTGCAGGCCAAGGCGAAAGAGGAGAAGAGACAGAAGCAACCGATGTTTGCCCACCAAGGAAAACCCATGGCGGAAGGAGAGTTTGCGTCGTGGACCGATGCGACCACGCCCCGCTTGAAGAGCATTGTCGAAAACCTGTTGGGCGAGCCCATCCTGCTGCACGCCGACCATCTGCTCGGTGATGTGCTCGTTAATCGGCCCGTCATCGTTCCCTATCGTCATCCCATCGGCTACCTTCCCGAAGCCATCGTCACGGCCTTCTTCCTCGCCGGCTGCTGGATAGGGCGGCGAAGCCGTCTGCTATGGATTGCCTTATCGTGGATGGCGTGCGACGTGCTGATTCATGTCGTGCTCGGTTTTGGCCTGAACGAGGTGTACATCATGTCGCCCCACTGGCTGTTTGTCCTCCCCATCGCCATGGCCTATGCGCTCCGGCGGCTGCGCGGAGGATGGAAACACGTTGCCCGCACCACGCTGCTGACACTGTCGGCAACGCTATTAGCCTACAACGGAGCGAGCTACGTGCAGTTTCTTTTCTTCTAATCCGATCACCTCAACACCCACACTTGCCCCATAAGCTGAATGCGCTTGCGTCCCCATTGCGCACCTTTCGCCACCCCATAGCAGTGGGTTGGCGATGCGAAAGGTGCTGGATGACGCAGATTTTTAAATTAAAAAACACAGATTATTAAATTAAAAATTCAGCGTTTTTAATTTAATAATTCAAGCTATTCCTAACCTATTGAAACACAAATGGTTAGCAGTCGGCACACCAAGTGATGGACTATGCGCTTTGATACCA
>ERZ808274.251-NODE-251-length-30676-cov-5.067372_pt1 | contig 30676 bp, 51 predicted proteins | sample MGYA00521277_ERZ808274 | MGnify/ENA primary metagenome ERZ808274 (study PRJEB31516, sample SAMN03275597) | gut metagenome | biome: mammalia-associated habitat; material: feces | host: Papio cynocephalus | place: Kenya | collected 2012-07-28 ... | reverse complement strand
GTCTGGAAAGGCTGCAAAGTCTGGAAAGTCTGGAAAGTCTGGAAAGTCTGGAAAGGCTGCAAAGTCTGGAAAGGCTGGAAAGGCTGGAAAGGCTGCAAAGTCTGGAAAGGCTGGAAAGGTACTCCACCGACTATCGGGACGTGCCCATAGAGGACGGGGGCGTGGTGTACTGCGACCCTCCGTACAAGGACGCGGACGGCTATGTCACGGGCGCGTTCGACCACGATGCGTTCTACGACTGGGTGCGGAACGCGGAGTTCCCCGTGTACGTTTCGGAGTACTCGATGCCCGAGGACTTCATTCCGGTATGGGAGAAGCCCGTGGCGGTGCTCGCCAATCAAAAGGGCACGGACGGCAAAGTGACGGAGCGGCTGTATCTGCACGAGAAATGGGCGAACGAGGTGTGGAAGCCGACCCTTTTCTGACGGATTTTTCGTATCTTTGTAAAAAGGACAAGTATATGAGGAGTGATTTTTCAATGACCGTGGACTTGCTTCTGTACAAGGGCGCGGAGGTGATGGAGAGAGACGGGGTTCGTGGCGTGTTCATCCCGATAGAGGGCAACTCCATATTCGAGGGCGACAAGGGGCTTTACCAGAACCTTCAGGCGATAGAACTCGGCAGGATGCGCTTCAACAACACGCATCTTATCAAACGTCAGATATACAAGGAGGAGGCAGCCACGCTGACGGACGAGGAAAAAAAGAATATGCCTATAATAGGGTATATGAAACCGCTGTTTTTCAAAAAAAGTGAAAAAAAATAAAAAAAAAGTTTGCAGATAAGAAAAATAGTTGTACCTTTGCATCGTGTTAAGGTTGTGACGGCAACCGCAACGAATGGAAGAGAGAAAGCATAGCCGCGAGGGAGTAGTTGGAAGCCGTCACTTTTAACGAAACCTCGCGGCATTTTTAGTTTATTATGAAACGGATTTATAGAATATTATTTTGGGCACTTGCCCTAATAGGGTTTGTGGCGTTTTGTTTCCTTGCGGGGGACGAGACGCCCGAGCGTCCGTTAAGTATAGCGGAGTTTGCCGCGATAAAAGCAACCGCATTGGCGGCTTGTGGGCTGTGTGGCTGGGGATTATCCCGTATCTGGAAGAAACTGGAAAAGGGGGAGGGCGAGATATGAGAGTGCGCTGGTTCACTTGCCCGCGCTGCAACGGGGAGGGCGAGATATTTACGGGGTACGTGGACGGGCAGCTCGTCGAGATGCCCCCTGACGAGTTCCGGAACGCGGAGTCCGACACGGACGAGATGACGCCCGACATTTGCCCCGACTGCGATGGGACGGGGAAAGTCACGGAAGAGTATTTTAACTTTATGGGAATATGACCGCTGTGAAGCGCGTGTGTTTTTCATAATTTTTATAATTGTTTGACATGACGCTCCGGAAAGACGGGGGATGCGGACGCGGTGCGGTTGGCTGGCACGCGATTGGGAGACGGAGGTTCGAGTCCTCCCGTCCGCACGAAATCCCGCAGTGATGCGCGGTTCTGAAGATACCATTTACAAGCAGGACGCTCCGGACAGACGGGGTGACGGCCGGAACAGACGGCAACGGAGGGTTGGCAGAGCGGTCTATTGCGGCAGGTTGCTAACTTGTTGGGGTGAAAGCCTCCGGAGGTTCGAATCCTCCACCCTCCGCGGAACACTTAATTAAACATTTGATTATGGGAAACACTGAATCACAGAGGCTGCGCATCTTGGCGCATCTTCAGAGCGGAAAGTCCATAACGCCGCTCGAAGCCCTCAACCTTTACGGATGCCTCCGGCTCGGGGGCAGGATATGGGAACTCCGGAACGAGGGGCACAGAATAGATACGGAGATGATTGAGAGACACGGCAAGCGATTCGCGCGCTACAGCCTTGAATGCAACGAAGATGGCAAGAAATGACAACAGCCTCCGCGCCCAGTACGAGAGGATACTTGGCGCGCCCCTCGGGGAGTTCGACGTGCTCTGTTTCCGTTTCCGGAACGTCAGCGCGCTCCGTCAGTACAACTGGCTCGCGCTGATGCACAACCTGAGCGGCTTGCTCTATGACGCCAGCGAGGACAGGTGCACAGTCACGACTGTCTTCGACAAAGGCTCGAAGAACGCGGAAAAGGCGCGACGGATTGCCGTTGAGGAAATGGAGGCATCTGAAATAACACCGATATTATGAAGAGCAGACGCGATGAGATAGGCATGACATGCGGGAGGTTCGTGTTCAACGTCTATGGCGTATGCATGAACCCCGAGAAGGTGCTGTCGTCAAGTCTTAGCGACTTGGATTGGGCGATGATTGAACTGGAAGTCGCCCAGTGCCCCGCGGGGTGGATTTACGGGGGAACGCATGTCAACGGCGTGAGTCCGTGCATGACATGCCCGCCGTATTTCGCGACACGCGAGGAGTGCATCCGCGCCGGCATGGACTGGCTCCGGAAAAGATGCGGGAGCAACATAACCGCCGGCTTCGAGGTGGCGCTTAACAGGAAGGCACTGGCCGTCCTGAATGCGAGGCGCACGGACGAATGCCGCTTTGCTCAACTTGAATTGTTCTGAAAAGTAAAAAACATTTGCTTTTATTAAAATTGTTTGTACCTTTGCATAAACAAAGACAATTATGAAACACAATCTTACAAATCTGTTAATCAATATATATTTCGCGCTGACGGAGGCGTTGGATATGCTCCTGCGCGAGATAGAGTATCGCATAGAAAAGATTGAGGGCGGGGAGCTGAAGCACGAGGTGAAGCGTGCGCACCGCCTGATGATGGAGGCGGCCGAGGACTTTCACAGGCGGTATGACCTCTATGTCGACAAGGTGAAGATAGACTGCCTGCCCGACAAGAGCAACTACGACCTTTGCAGGCAGGATGCAAACGAGTTCCTCCGCCTGCTCATAACCTATGCCGACCGGTGCGACACTCCGGAGAAGGCAGCAAAGGTTTTTATGTGGCTAAAATGGCTTCCCGTGAACGTGGCTCCGGACGAGTATGTGAGCAAGTTTACATTGAAATGATGGCGCGTTTTTCTGACTTGAAAGGCAAGACCATTATAGAGATTTGTGGTCTTGAAAAAGGCTCGGATTCGGTTGAGTTCGTGCTGGATGACGGTTCTGTTTATGCAATGGCTCATGAGCAGGATTGTTGCGAGGTCGTTGAAGTAGAGGAGATTTTCGGTGATGCGGATTGTCTGATAGGGCAGCCCGTTCTTGTTGCGGAGGAGAGGATTTCGGATGCGGAAAGTCCGGAGGACGATGAATACAAGATGTGGACTTTCTACACGCTCGCGACAGTTAAGGGATATGTGGATATTCGCTGGTGCGGGACAAGCAACGGCTGGTATTCAGTTAGTGTTGATTTTAAGAAAATAAAATAATAAAACAATATGGAAACAATCAACAAAGTCGAACTCGCAGGACAAGTCGGAAGCGTCCTGCGAAAGACAGTCGGAGACACGGAGCACGTGCGGTTCTCGCTGTGTACGATACACACATACCGTGATGGAGACTATCCGGTCGTGGAGACCTCGTGGCACGACTGCCACGCATTCGCATCTGACGGCATAGACCTCGCGAAAATCGAAAAGGGCGCGTGGATTCACGTCGTCGGACGGCTGAAGTACACAAGGTACGTCGATGTGAACAACGTGGATATGCAGATGACGGAAATAATCGTCACAAGGATTGTCGATGATGAGGGAGATTAGGTTTGACGTGATGCTCGGCGGCAGGTGGCAGTGCACGCTCACATACAGGTACTGCCCCCTGTTTCCCCTCGACATCGAGGACATTCGGAGGTTCATAGAAGAGCAGAGACCAACATTGAAGAATAAACCTTACAAAATTGCTTTATAATGACAATTACGGGAAAAGTAACACTGTCAGATGACAGTTATTATAACGGAAAAAGAGTAGGAGATATGCTCGCTGACGAACAGCATGACATGGCAATGTATTATAAGAACAAGGGCGCGAAATGTTTTGAAATAAGGACATCGACCGGAAGTATTACTTATAACTTTTAAGATGGAACAGCACATAGGTTGGAAAGTCGGTGAAAAGTCCACTGACAAGGAGTACATCGAACTTGTACTTCATAATAATAACAGAGTTTCGTTGTTCGTTACCGACGGGACAGGAAACACCTCTTCAGTGACGATATTTCGGGAACTTGGGGTAAAAGTAATCAAGGACTTTGCGGAAGCATTAGGGATGTCAGTTAAGTTGTAAAAATTATGAAATACATAAACAAGATAGAAGTTCAAGGCGAGGTGGTGAAGATACTCGTCAGCAAGGACGACACCGTAACAATCGGGGTAAGGATTCCCACGGGCAATGGGACTTACAGCATTCATTATTGTGAGATGCCGACCGACAAGTTCAATGAAAGCCCGTTCAGAACGATGTCATGCGTTCATGTGACCGGAAGTCTTGAGTATAGACACACAGGACTACGAGTTGCGCAAGCCGTCATAAATGTGACGGACATTAAACTTGTTAAAGATGAGTGACATATCTAAGATGTACAGCGAGTTGGCTCATAAACTTTTCAGAGTGGACGCATCCGGGGATTTTCGCCCACGAAAGCATCCGGCTGTTGCTCTGACAGACAGGGAAAGGAAGAAATGCAAGTCCTGCAAATGGTTTGAAACGAAACTCTGTTCAAGGAGCAGAGACCCGAAGCAGGTCGCTTGCGGAAATTACAAATGTAAAAGGAGGAAATAATATGAAACAGTTTTCAATCAAAGAATATTTGAAAAATCCGTCTTGCCGAGTGGTCACAAGGGAGGGCGACGACGCGAGGATAATCTGCATAGACAGGAAAGCTGCTGATGGATTTAATGTTGTCGCATTGATTCCTTACGGGGAGACTGAGCATATACGTTATTATTCAAAGAATGGCAGATATTGCAATGTAGAAGAGACGGCAATCGACCTCTTCTTCGCTTCGGAGAAGCATGAGCTGTGGGTCGCGGCATACTATGTCGGCGAAAGTACCCATAGGTGCATAGGAACATTTGAATCAGAGGAAGAGTTCCTGAACTATAAGAAGATGCACCCGGAATTTGACTTTGTAATGGAACAGAAGATAGAGTGGGAGGAATAATTATGAACAAGCAGGAAATAAAAAATGAAATCAAGAATCTGAAAGACAGGATTTCAGACCTTGAAAAGCAACCGTTCTTACGCCCATTGGACCCGTTTATGCAAATCTAAAAAGTAAGGTTATGGCATGGTTAGCAAGAGGCTTATGGGATAACCCAGAAATGGGGTTAAGGATATTCGATGAGAAACCCATAAGAGAATACGAAATGTCCTATTGGTATTACAATGGTGACTATAATTTAACCCAATATGGAATAGCACTCCCTTCTGATGCCGATGAAAAACTCATCGGAAGACATATCGCTTGGGACGATGAACCTGTAGAAATTTAAGTTATGACGATACTTGAACAAAATTTCATGGAGGCAGTTACAAGGTACTGCAAACAGCACTCAAAGGATGAGATATATATGCAGAGAAACGGTATCAATCCAATAGACTGGGAGCAGCGCAGGTATGAAATTGCAAGGGACACCTTGGCTGCCCTTATTTCCAATCCGAACCACTGTGGAAAATCTTATGAAAGCGAGGCGAAACACGCAGTTGAATTTGCTGATGCCCTTATTGATGAATTAAAGAAATAGAGTTATGAAAGCAAGCGAGTTAATGTTGGGTGATTGGGTAGAATTTGAAACGCCAACAACGGAATTTCGTTACGGCAAGGTTATAGGAATTTCTGAACACTATGTAACAATCGGTACATTAAACGACAATGTCTGTGTAGAAATAGATAAAGTCGGGCAGATACCAATCACTTCAAACATTCTTAAAAAGAATGAATTTGAAAAGTACTTTGCGGGATATTATAAGAACCCTAAAGAGCTGCATATTTCATGTGATGAGAATCAGGAGCATTGGTATATTAGCGACAGCCACGAGCAATATATTCACGGTGATTCTGTGGCTTCATTTTCCGCAGTTCATGAATTGCAGAATATTTTGAGGATTCTTGGATTTAACGATTTAGCAGACAATTTTAAGATATGAAAACAAAGGAACAGATTTTAGGATGGCTCGACAAGCAGCCATGGAAGAATGAGTTTTACGAGAACTCTTTCAAACACAATATAGGAGATAGAATATCTTTTAATGAAAATTTCATTCGTTCATCTTTTGATTGGCCTATTGGTGGAGGAGTATGGATAGAAAGAGAAGAAGAATATCTTAAATGGTACAACTCCAACGACAGACCGATGTCTTGGGAGGAATACTGTGAGCAGAATCCGATTACGGAGGATGAGTATGTTATTGATAACAACCACGGTGTTTTCCCGTTAAGAATGAAATCAACAAGGAGTGCTGTTTCGGATATAACCGTAATGTCAAAAGAACTCTGTGAGGCTTTCATTGCCTACATGAAGCTGATTCAGCTGCGGAATGCTTGGGTGAGGGACTGTGATTATATGAATATGTATCATAAGGTGGTTGTGTGCAATGACGCTCCTTATGTGAAGAGCGTTCATCATAGTGTAAACGGACTTTCATTTCCTTATGCAATGCTGGCAAATGAGTTTATAAATACATTCAAAGACCTCTTGGAAACCGCTAAACCGCTGCTGTGATGACAAAGACGGAGATGATACGCTTGCTATGTACGAAGTATATTGACAGGCTGTATATGACCCACGATGAGCTGATGAGGCTTCCTGCAAAGGATGTCCGTCGGGTATTTGAAAAACTTAAAAAGAATTGATTATGGACTGGAAAGTTTACTACAAGCCGAAAGGCGACGACCTCGCGAAGGTGTGGGTTTCTGCCAACTCGCGTGAAGAAGCGATACAGAAAGTCAAGCGCGAATACTGGGACATAGAGGAAATAATTAGTTGTTCAAGAATGCAATAATATGAAAGTGAGAATCAAGAGATTAAGCAAGGATGCGGTCGTGCCTAAAAAGGCGCACAAGACAGACGCTGGGTTTGACTTGTATTGTACAGAGATTTCGCTCGATTGGGCGAAACAAGAACTACTTTGCCACACGGGGCTCGCGTTTGAGATTCCGGAGGGACACGCGGGGCTGATATTCCCGAGAAGTTCGATAGCGAACAAGCCGCTGATGCTCCATAACTCCGCGGGCGTGATTGACAGCGACTATCGGGGCGAGGTTACGGCAAAGTTCGTTATCACGGATGCCCGCGAGTTCCTACAGAATGACGGGGGCTATCACAAGGGCGAAAGGATTGCACAGATGATAATCCTGCCGTATCCCGAAATCGAATTTGAGGAAGCCGATGACCTTTCCGACACCGAGCGCGGAGCCGGAGGATACGGCAGCACCGGAAGGTAAAAAGGCTATAAAATACTTTCCTTTCTGAAAGAAATTTTGTAACTTTACATACCCCGAAGGGCAGGCGGGGAAAGTCCTGCCCCAAAAAAACACAGCATACTATCATCCGTTGGGAAACGACCGCTGCGCTATTTTGATATGTATTTATTTTTCCCCGTGCATATTGCGCGGCCGTGCGGAACACTTGCCTTTAAGCACGACCTCGGAGGCCTGACCGCCTCCACGGGAACAAAGCCCACAAAGGGCGTTTTTATTAAACCATTAAATTTTATTAAGTCATGAATTATTCATTGAAGATTGATTTGAAGAAGCTTTCGGGCGCGATGCTCGGGAAGGTGAACGGGGAGAACTGCGTTATAATCCCCGTGGAGAAGAACGGCATCTTCTGCTCCGACAAGGGCGCGGCGTACATTGACCTCGCGGCAATCGAGCTGAAGCAGGAGGGCAAGTTCGGGGACACCCACCTCGTCAAGCGTTCGCTCGGCAAGAACGAGCGCGAGAGGATGACGGAGGAGGAACGCAACGGCCAGCCGATACTGGGAGGCCTCAAGCCGTTCGGAAACGCGGGGATGCCCGCCAACGCTCCGGAGGTGACTGTCGAGGAAACGGACGCGGAAACAGCCGCGAAGGACGATGAAGACCTGCCATTCTAACGCGCGCGGCCATGGACTTTGACGGACAATACGCGAGGACAAGTTCCCTGTCGGAACAGCAGCGCACCGTGAAGCCGGTGGACTGCTGTTGCTACATAAACGACACCTTCGAGCAGATGGCCGCGCGGTGGGGAAGGGGCGGAAAGGCGAAATACGCCGCGCACAAGAAGATGACAAAGGGGACGGAGGGCTGAATCATGTGGTGGCTTTGGATTCTTGCAATCGCGGGCGCGCTCGCGGCAACGGGGCTCGGGGCACTCGCGTTCCTGATACTCAACGCCTCCGAAAGTGACGGGGGCGAGAAATACTGAAAGTTCCGAAAAATTCACGGAGGGCGGTTCGTCAGAAAATCACCCTCCGTTTTTCGTCTAAAAATTCACGCCGCCCTTCCGTCTAAAAATTCACGGCATTCCTTGCCGACGTGCGGAAAATCCGTATCTTTGCGGCATGGAAGTATGGGAGACATACAGGTTGGAGACACTGGCGCGGCTCGTGGGCGAGGCGTGCGGCTGCCCCGACCTTTTCGAGCGCAGGCGCACCGCGAAGCTCGTGGCCGCCCGTTCCTGCTTCCATCACCTCGCGTTCACAGCCCTCAACGCACAGCTCGGGGACATAGCGCGGTTCTCGCGCAGGAGCTACAGCATTGTCTATTACGACGTGGCAAAGTTCCGCGAGAACCTCCGCTACGACTGGCGGCTGCGCGACGCGTGGGAAAGGTGCTCCGGCATCGAGGAGGAAATCAGAAAGCTCTGAAAATTCACGCCCGCTCCGGCTTCTGAAAAATTCACGGGGCGGACTGTCATCTAAAAATTCACGGCAGCCCTTCCGGTCTAAAAATTCACGGCACGGCTCGCCCCCTAAAAATTCACGGACTATGCAACGCTCTAAAAATTCACAGGCCTCTCCGGAGCCTAAAAATTCACGGAGGCCGGACACGGCTAAAAATTCACCCTCCGGCAACCCGGACAAAAATTCACGGATGACCAGAGGGCGGAAAAACACTGACGCACCCACGGACGCGGGCGCAACCGCACGCGATACGCATGACGGAAGATATATCGAGGACATAGCGGCACAACTGGCCGCGCTGAAGCGGCGGCAAAGGCGCGTTGTACTGCGCGGCGTTGCCGTCGTGGTGCTTCCTCCTGTAGTGCTGTGCGTTCCTCTCATTGCTTTGAAAGCATTTCAGTTGCTGTTAATTTCATGGGCGTGGTGCTTCGCTCCCCTCCTGTTGTTGCTCGTCCCGATTGCCCTTGTTTTCCGCGCCTATTTCGCGGCGTTGAAGGCGTTCAGGCAGCAGCCGGACAGCCGGACAGCCGGACAGCCGGACAGCCCCGAGGGCGGCAAGTAGCCGCCTTTGCCCCTGTTATCTTGAGCCGTGCAACCCTTTCACGGATTGCGCGGCTTTTGCCCGCGCTTTCGTTCTTTGCCGCCTAAAGTGCCTATTTCCGCCACTTTCACACGGGCGTGGCAAAATGTACATTTGCGGAATTTCAGCGGCTTATATGGCGTTTTTCGCGCTTGTACGAAAGTTGTCGGAGCTGTAGAATAGTTCCGCCCCGCTCTGTCAGGAGCGAGGCGAAAAAGCCGCCCGAGGGCGGCGGAAAATCATTTGAAGAAAGCAACCCGCGCAATTTCGACATTGTCAGCATCACGCACGCTGAAGGCGGGCAGCGTGCGCCCGCCGTGCGGTATCGCCACGAGGTGGCAATATACATAACCGCCTCGGATGTGCGCCACGGCGAAGGCGGCGCGGCGGGCGGCGGTTCTGGTTAAACACAAATAGTTGGCCATCATACTACAATGTTACGTTGTACTTTTCCGCTATTTTCGCCAATGCCCCGCGCGTTTTCGCGGAGCCCAGATACGCGCACAAGTCATATAATATCTCGTGCGCGTCGGCTGTTTCCTCCAGACGCGACAGCGCATTCCACATCGCGCTGTAATTGTTCGCCATTGTCTTCATATCTAATTGTAAATAAATATATTATATTGATTTCTATTTCACGGCGCAGCCGAACGCGCGTAAATCATTCGGCGACAACTCGCCGTAATCCACGCGCCGCGAGTGGCCATATGTCCACCCCCACGCCTCCGGGGTGTCGGGGGCGTAGAAAACCATCTTCCGCCCTTCTACCTCCCAGCACTCGACGGGGATAGCCTCGTATGTAACGGTATCGCTTTCGTACGAGAGCGAGAAAAACCGGTGGCCATTGGGCTCGCCACTCCTGAGACTGTCCTCGCGGGCATAGCCATGGAGGACGCGACGCGCCTCGTTAAGGTTGTAGCCGTAGCCGAAGTTGCTATCGGCTATCCATTCGACAACATTTCCGCCGTTGAAATCAATGGCCGCCTCTCTTCCGGCGTTGTGCCGGGGCGCGTTGTAGGCGTCGCAACGCGCAGTAATAATATAACCTTTCATAATTGTATTTAATTGTTTGACATTACAAAGGTACAATTATTTTTTATATCTGCAAACTTTTTTGTACATTTTTTATACATTTTTTTTCATATTTATTCCTATATACTTATAACTCAACCAATTACATTTATAACTATTTCAACGCCTTTTATATAAAATCTTCTACTCTTGCCACTACACCACACAGCCCGACCAGACTACATTAAGACTACATTACGACTATATTACGACTATATTACGACTATATTTTCCGTTGTTCTTGTCCTGTCTTCTCGGAAAAATCGTTTTGCCCTCCGTGGCTCTTGCGAATCCGGAATTGTTGAGTACCTTTGTAGGGGGGGGAGGAGGAGGAGGAGGAGGAGGCACTAAAATTTGCGATAAAAAAATGAGGAATTGAGTTATGGGTGTGGTGTAGTTATAAATTATTGATAATAAATAGATTAAGTGCTTAAGCCACATTCGCTCGCGAATGTGATTATATATATAATATAAACCCTTATAAATAATTGTTTATATTATATATATAATGTTGGGGATTTTGAAAATTTTTGAAGTTATGGGAAAGGCGGTTGAGGAATACTTGAGGAAGTACCGGAAGGAGTCTTCGGAGGGGGAGAGTGTGGGAATGGGTCGGAGGAGGCGCAAGCGAGGTTCGTTGCAGAGGGTGACGAGCGGCGGGCGGAGCATGCGTCAGCGTGAGAGTGACGAGGTGGGTGAGATGCGGAGGTACTTGCAGGGGTGGACTTACGGAGAGATAGCGGATGAGGTGAACAGGGGAGCGGAGGCTAATGGTCTGGAGTACCGCGTGAGCGCGGACGTGGTTCGTCGTGACATAGAGGTTATTCTCGGGAAGAAGGTTCGTCTGCTGCGTCAGGAGGGCGGGATGGACGCGTTGGTGGCGAAGGAGTGCGAGAAGCTCGACCTGCTGGAGAAGGAGGCGTGGTTCGACTACTTGAAGAGCAGGGAGAAGCGCGTGACCACGAGGAACACGGACGGGCAGATTACGGAGACGGTTCGTGATTCGGTGGGGAATCCTAAGTATCTTGACGTGCTGCTGCGGATAATGGAGCGGAGGGCGAAGCTGCTGGGCGTGGACAGTCCGGTGCAGGTGGACGTGACCGCCCGTCAGGGGGGAGCGGCGCGCGGCTATGACTTCAGCAACATACCGGAGGAGCAGCTGGCGCAGATGGCGGACGCCCTGTTTGACGCGAGGCGTGAGATACCGGCTTCGGGCGCGGTCGTGGAGAAGGAGGCGGAAGATGGAGAATAGGATGACGCCTCAGATGGCGGACGCGCTGGTGACGTACATGAGCCGCAGGAAGTTCGGGTATTTCGCGCGTTACGTGAAGCCGAGGACGGAGATGACGGACTTTCACCGGACTTACTGCGAGGTGCTTGACCGGTTCGCCCGCGGGCGGATACGGCGGGTGATACTGTCGTGCCAGCCGCAGGTGGGCAAGTCGGAGTTCGCATCTCGCCTGCTACCCGCGTACCTGCTGGGACTGAATCCAGACCTGCGGATAGGGGTGTGCTCGTATTCCGCCAACCTCGCGAGCACGTTCAACAGGGACGTTCAGAGGATAATCGCGTCGGACGAGTATGCCGCGCTGTTTCCTTTGACGCAGATAGCGAAGTCGCGGGCGATAGAGGGCAAGTGCGACTATGCCTGCAACGCCACGGTGACGGAGGTGGTGGGGCGTAACGGCGGTGTGCGTGCCGTGGGGCGTGGTGGCTCGTTAACGGGTATGCCTTTGGACGTGGCTATCCTTGATGACCTTTATAAAGACCACGCGGAGGCTAATTCCCCGCTTGTGCGTGATTTGGCGTGGAACTGGTACACGTCCGTGCTGCGGTCACGTCTGAGCAACGGGGGGCGTGAGTTGATTGTGTTCACGCGTTGGCATAAGGACGATATTATTGGCCGTATAAAAGATTCGGAGAAATGCGTGGAGATAACCTCGTGGAAGCAACTTGACCGGCTCCCCAAAAACGCTTGGGCGGTGGTTAACTTCCCCGCAGTAAAGGAGGGTGCACCGACAGAGATAGACCCACGGAAACAGGGCGAGGTGTTGTGGCCGGAAAGACACGGAAAGGAAGAGATGGAACGGGAGCGGTTGCTTGACCCAGTGAACTTTGCGTGCCTTTATCAGGGGAATCCATCGGACGTATCTGCTTTGCTTTATCACCCGTTCAAGACCTACACGGACAAGGGCGAATGGGGTGTATTTGTCCGGAGGGGCAACTATACCGACCCAGCGGATTCTGGAAAGGATATGACTTGCTCTATATGTTATGACGTGTACAGAAGTGCGCACGGGCGTTTCAACGCGAGGACGCGGAGGATGGAGCCGTTCTATTTCGCGCTTGTGACAGATATGATATTCACAGAGAAAGGAACGGAGGTGACAAGAACGCTTATTCCGGAGATGCTGAACCGGAACAACACGCAGAGGGCTTGGATAGAGGGCAACAACGGCGGCGAGCAGTTCCGTAAGGACATTATGCGGAAAACGCGGTGCGAGTTAAGGGGTTTCCATCAGAAGATGAATAAGGAGAGCAAGATACTGACGTATGCGCCCTATGTGAATGAACAAATTGTCTTTCCCGCGGGATGGGAGGAAAGGTGGGAGAATGCCTTTCGGCATCTTCGGGACTTTCTTTCAGATTTTAGAGCGAATAAACACGATGATATAGAAGACGTGTTATCTGAGATATACCTGCGTGAACTTGCGGGCACAGAAAAGGCGAAAGGCATAAGGCGAATAAATTAAGTTTGGGATATGAAAAGACCGAAATATGGGAATAAAAAAGTTGTGTTTAAGGGTGAGACGTTCGATTCCGCCCGAGAACGCGATAGGTACATATACCTTCTGGAACAGGAGGAGAGGGGCAACATCATGTTCCTCCGCAGGCAGGTGGCGTATGAACTTGTGCCCGAAATCACGGAGGCGGTGGAGGTTCAGTTGAAGACGAAGACGAAGACCGTGGAGAAGGTCGTTCAGAGGGCGGTGACATATCGCTGCGACTTTGAGTATGTACGCTGCTCGGACGGGGCGACGATTGTCGAGGACGTGAAGATATGTCCGGCTTTGATACCGAAGGAATATGTGATTAAGGAAAAACTGTTCCGGTGGCGGTTCGGGTTTCCCATACGGAGGGTGTATTCGGCCACTGAAAGTGTCTGAATATTGATAACTTGGAGGTTACAAGGGGCGTTCCGGAACTGAAATGGTGTATATTTGCGGTTGTGGGAGACCACGGAGAAGGGAGGGGAGAAGTTTAACGAATAAAACGTAATTGACATGATTTGCAAATGTCCGCTGGGCACCGCGCTGCCCGACATACCGAAGTTCACCTGCGGTGAGTCGTTCGGTCAGATTCAGAAACTCGCGTTCCAGAGGCTCAAGTCGGCCGCCGGAACCGCAAACCAGTTCACCACGGAGAAGGCGATAACGAAGAAGGCGTCTTGGGACACCCTTCTCGCGGCCACTGACGACACCAAGGTTGTAGTCACCCCGTTCCTCAACGCTCCGTCTGCGGAGGCTGGTGCGGCCCGCACCTTCGGGGGCGGCAACGATTCCCTCGGTGGTATCGAGGAGATTGTGGGAGCCGAGCCGACCCCGTTCACGGCCGTGTTCAGAAGGCTTCCGCAGAGCATCGTGAAGGCGATGAAGGAACTCGTCTGCGAATCGCAGGCGCACAACCTCGGAGTCTACCTCATAGACGAGAACGGCGCGGTGGGCGCGCTTGCCGGAGAGGCCGACGGGACGTACTTCCCGATTCCGGTCGAGAGCCTGTTCATAGGCGACAAGACCCTCGGAGGATTCGACGCTCCGGACAGCAACGCCATACAGTTCTCGTTCCGCCCGAACTGGTCTGACGACCTGAAGGTGGTGGCGTGCGAGTTTGACGCGCGTGACCTTTAGCGGAGGCTGTCATGGGTGCAAGGATAACGAAGGTTCGGATGCACGCTCCGCGCGAGGGCTGGCGGGAGGAGTTCCCGCTGGTGCAGGCGGAGCGGATGCTGAACCTCCCGAATCCGGCTTGGGTTATTGACGACGAGAGATTTGAGTTCACGGATGGTAAGGTTCGACGCATATCAGGCCGCTGAGGCGGCAAGGAGGGGCGGGAGGAACTCCGAGATTGCCGACATGGTGCGGCAGCAGGAGCGCATCCGCTTCCACGTGCAGACGGAGGTCACGGACAACGTGGCTTCGCCCGCGCGGAGGGACTTCCTTGCGTTCGTGAAGAACCTCATACCGGACGACAAGTACAGGCTTTTCTGCTCGCTTTTCCGCTATCCGGTGGCGAGCAACGAGATATGCGGCGTGATATTCGACCGCCTTTCACGCATCTTTGACGGCAAGAACGCCGCCCTCAACTACGAGTTCAGTGACGGGAACGCGGCCTCCGACTGGGACATCTACCGGAGGGATGTGCTGCGCGAGCCGTCGGTGTGGGCTGATGACGCTTGGGAGCGTTTCCGCACGGACATCGACTGTCTCGTGGTGGTGGATATGCCGGAGACGCCCGTGGACTGGAGGCCGGAGCCTTACTTCTATTTCGTCAGTCCGGAGCGTCTGATAAACTACGACAACGGATTGCATGGTGAGGTGCTGTGGGCTGCGTTCCGTGACGGGAAGCGCAACGTGGTGATAGACGGGGGCGCGTACCGTGTGTATGATGAGAACTGGGTTCTCGTGTCGGAGAGGGAGCATTCGCTGGGATACTGCCCGTGCGCGTGGTTCTGGAACGTTCCCTTGTCGCTTGAGCGCCCGTGGCTGAAGTGGTCTCCGGTGAGCCGTCAGCTGTCGGCACTGGACTGGTGGCTGTTCTTCCACGTGTCGAAGCAACAATTGGATTTATTCGGGGCATATCCGATTTATTCGGGCTACGAGCCTGAGTGCGACTATGAGGACGGCAACGGCCGCCACTGTTCGCACGGCTATCTCGTGGACGAGGCAGACCACTACGTGTACGATGCCAACGGGCTTGTCCGCTGTCCGGTATGCGCGTCGAAGCGCATCACGGGCGCGGGTTCGTTCGTGGAGGTGCCCGTGCCGGTGGAGGGGCAGCCGGACTTGCGCAACCCGATACAGAAGCTGGACGCGGACGTGGACGCGCTGAAGTTCAACGTGGACGAGGAGGACAGGCTGCGGAGGCACATCATAGACGCATCCGTGGGCTCGGACGATTCGATACTCTCCGTAAGCGCGGTGAACGACAAGCAGATAGACGCGGAGTTCGAGAGCAAGAGCGTGATACTGCGCAGGGTGAAGGTGGGCTTCGAGCGGATACAGACGTTCGTGGACTCCACGATATGCCGCCTGCGGTACGGCTCGGCTTTCTTGGGCGCATCGATAAACTACGGGACGGACTTCTTCACCCTTTCCGGAACGGAACTGCGGGAGAGGTACAAGGCCGCGAAGGAGGCGGGGGCGAGCGAGAGCGAGCTTGACGCGATACAGAGGCAGATAGTCGAGAGCGACTACCGGAGCGACCCGAGAATGAGGGCGCGGATGCGTATGCTTTCGGAAATAGAGCCGTACAGGCATCTGACCGTGAGCGAGGCGGTGAGCCTTTACAGGGAGGGTCTGCTTGACGAGCGGGAACTCCGCCTGAAGATGGACTTCACGAACTACGTGTCGCGGTTCGAGAGGGAGAACACGGACATTGTGGCCTTCGGGGCGCAGTCCGGTTATAAGGAAAAGATTGACACAATTCGTAAAACACTATTGAATTATGCTGACGAGAGAAGGAAAGAATTTGCCGCTGACTGAAATCACGGCGGAGAACTACCTCGTTGAGGACAACGAGAGGGGATTTTATCACTGCAAGCTGGAGCGCAAGCTGTTTGACATGGGCACGTCGGCGCGACTGAGCCGCCCGTTCGTGCAGAAGTTCGACGAGAAGGGCTTCGCGGGGCTTTACCGCAACCTCATCGAGAGCGGCTATGACGTGGAGATACTCCACGACCCGACCGCCAAGGCCGAGGACAAGCCGAAGGCCAAGGACGAGACGAAGAAGGGAGGGAAATAGCATGCTGACGGCCGAACTTATACAGGGGAACATCACCGGGCTTTCGGAGGAGCAGGTGAACGCGCTCGTGGAACTGTCGCGCAACGACGAGAATCAGGTCATAGGGCAGCGGATAGGCGAGATTTACCGCGAGTTTGACAACACAATCGCGGCTTCCACCGGAATCGCCCGCGAGGGGGCGGAGAAGACCTATGCATACCTCAGGCGCAGCGCGGAGGCTCTGAAGGCCAAGGCGGGCGAGAACGCGGGCTTGCAGGCGAAATACGACGAGCTGGACGCGAAGTATCAGAAGATGCTGACGGACGGGGGCACGGAGGAGACGCGCTCGCAGATTGCGCAGCTGAAGACCGACCTCGAAAGCACGAAGGCGGCTCTTTCCGAGAGCCTTTCCAACGCGCAGAAAGCGGAAAAACGGCATCAGAAGGAGATGCTTGACTACCGCGTGAACGCGGAGTTCGAGCGCGCGGCCGCTGGGCTGAAGTTCCGTCCGGACTACTCACAAAATATGGTGGACGTTCTCCGCAGGGACGCGGTGAACTCCATTAAGGACAAGTACACGGCATCGTTCGAGGAGGGGACGCTCGTCTTCCGCGACAAGGACGGGAAGATTGCCGTGAACCCTTCGGACATGCTGAAGCCCTACGGGGCGGCGGACTTGCTCGCGGAGCATCTTCGCGGTCTCGGCGCCCTTGACGAGGGCACGAAGGGCAACGGGGGAGCCGGAGGCAACGGAAATGCCGGAGGACAGGGCGGAAGCCGCCTCGTGTCGCTTTCCGGCGCGAAGACAAGGACTGAGGCCGATGACATCATAGTCGCCGACCTGCTCGCAAAGGGACTTGTGAGCGGAACGGCGGCATTCGCCGAGGCGCGGGACGCCGCGTGGAGGGACAACAACGTGATGTCACTGCCGATGCAATAATGAAAGGGTCAGAGGGTAAGACCTTGAAAGACAATTTGTTTAACATTCTTAATTCAAGTACAAGATTATGAGCTTACTTGCAACAAGACTACAGAACTGGCGTATCGCTGACCCGAGGTTCAGCAAGAACACGCTCCGTCCGAGCCGCTACGGCGCCCTCGACCTTTTCGTGAGGCAGACCGAGGCTCCGGATTCAATCATCACCCCCGAGCTGAAGGCGAAGGCTCTCGGCTCCATGGGCAACACAATCCAGATTCCGGTGTTCGACACCGACACCGTGACAGTGGCCACATCCCGCTCCTGCGTGGTGGCCGACAACGAGAACACTTCCGCGCTCTACACGCTCGCGTTCTCGACCCTTTCCGTGGGCTTCACAATCGTTCCCTCGCTCTATGCGAACAACGAGATAGGCTACGAGGCCGACTTCAACAGGAAGATGGGCAAGATTACCAAGGCTCTTGCCAACAAGCTTGACCAGCTTGCGGTTGCGGCTCTTGAGGCGAACAAGACGCAGAAGTTCAACGACACCCTCATCTACACTCCTGCGGGCAACGCAATCCCTGCGGACTGGAACCAGCGCGAGGACATCCTTGAGGACGTGGCCACGATGATGGTGGCGAACGACTACGACGGGCAGGTGCACATCGTGGGCAACGGGGGCGTGGACGCGCTTGTGCGCAAGCTCGCCCAGCACGGCTTCTACAACGACGTGAACAGGCAGCTGGAGTATGCCGACAAGGTTTTCCACTTCACGAACAACATCACCAACGCCTCCGGCAAGTACGGCACTCTCTATGCCGTTGAGGAGGGCAACGTGGGTCTCGTGACCCGTCTTGACCGCGAGAGCGCAAGGCAGGCGCAGACGCAGGTCGGACACGAGTGGCTTCAGGTAGACCTCGGTCTCGGAATGCCTGTGGGTCTCCACCACTATCAGGCGGTGGGCGACCAGAGCGAAATCGCAGGAGCGGCATCCGCAGACCTCACCTGCGCGGTGAAGGACTACTACGGGTTCAGCCTTGACGTGGCATTCGTGGTGGCCTACAACAACGACATGGAGGGCAACCCGAACCCAATCATAAAGGCGACTATCGACAAGGGCACAAATTACGCGACCCCTGTGACCGTCGTGGGAACGGTGAGCACGAAGGCCGAGGCCGGAGCGTAAGCCGACGAAGGAAAGACACCTCTTTTCTCTTTCAGCCGCAGGGGGCGGGGCTTGTCCCCGTCCCCTGCCTTTTTTTATAATCATAAAAGTGAGATGAAATGTACAGACTAAGGGAAATACGCGAGGCGTGGCGGAGGCTCGTCGGCTGGGACAGGGACACCGCGCTTCCGGAGGACGTGAACGCGATGCTCGGGGAGAGCGAGAGCGGCCTCTACTACAACGGGGCGCACCCGCTGGTGACTGCCGCGAACGTGGAGGCGGTGATGCCGGAGAACTACGGGAGCGGCTTTCCGGAATACAACCCGATACGCACCTACGAGCGTGGCGACGTCGTGAACTACAAGGGCGAGCCGTGGTGCTCGCTGGCGCGTCAGAGGGGCGTGGAGCCGGGGACGCCAGCGGACTTCAACGACGACTACAGCGACGACTTCTCGAAGGGATGGACGCGGTTCTCGCCCGTGAGCGCCTACATGATGAAGCTTGTGGACGACGGTGTGGCAAAGGTGGTGACTACGTTCATAGAGCGCAAGAAGCTGGCGAGGGAGACGCGCTCGCTCGTGAGCCGCAGGACGCTCTTCGACGGGGCGGGGCGCATGGCCAACAGCACGGACAACGACGGCCGTCTCGTCGGGATTGAGGTGCTTCCGGTGCGCGCCATGGGCGTGACCACGAAGATTGAGCGGATAGGGCTTCAGTTCACGAAGTCGGCCGACATAACGATAAGGATATACCACTCGTCGCAGGTCCGGCCGGTGTACGAGAGGACGCTTCACTATGACGGGAACGGCTCGTTCCGGTGGTTTTCGCTCGATGACGTGTATCTTCCGTATATCGGGGAGACGAACGCGGGCGGCTCGTGGTACGTGACCTACCGTCAGGACGAATTGCCGCTGGGCTGCTACGGGATAAACGTGAGCAAGGACTGGAGCAGGGAGCCGTGCGGGACGTGCAACGTGGGTTCCGTGCAGGTATGGCGCGAGGTGACGCGGTATGCCGCCTATTCGCCCTTCTTCGTGGAGGGTTCGGAGCTGAACGACGACAACGGCATCTGGGACATAGCGCGGAACACCTACACGAACACGCTGAACTACGGAATCAATCTTGAGGTTTCGGTGGGGTGCGACCTCACGGACGTTCTTGTCAGTCAGAGGGATATGTTCGCGTCCGTGCTTCAGAAGCAGGTGGCGGCGGACGTGCTCTCGCTGCTGATGAACAACCCGAACGTACGGGTGAACCGCAACCAGACGAACGCATCGCGGCTCGACTTGGCGTATGACCTCAACGGGCAGGACGGCCATGGGGGGCTCGGGCGTGACCTGCGGAGGGCGTACGACGCGCTGGAGGTGGAGACGAAGGGGCTTGACCGCGTATGCCTGTGCGACCGCACGGGAGGCGTGAGATACGGGAGCGTGTAGCCATGGACGTGACGGCGCGGCTTGAGGATATGGCCTCGTCCCTCGCGGGGCTGGAGAACGCGATTCCGGACTGGGTGCGGGACGAGTGCGAGGGGGCCGCCGACGAGATAGCGCAGCTGAACCGCGACCGCCTCATGTCGGGGAAGGCGCCGGACGGGAGCGCCATAACCCCGTTCTACACGCCCTATACCCTGTCATACAAGCGGAAGCGGGGCGGCATAACGGACAGGGTGACGCTGTACGACTACGGGGAGTTCCACGCGAGCCTGCGGATAGTGTTCGGGGGCGAGGAGTTCCGCGTGGAGAGCACGGACGGGGATGCGGAGAAGGTGGACTACCTGCTCTCGCACTACCTTGGGGAGGTGCTCGGCTTCAGTCAGGACGACCTTGAGTACATATCCGCGTTCATAGTGGCCGAACCAGTATCGAAGAGACTTTATGACTTTGTAAAGCAGTGATTATCATGGATAGAATACCATTGAAGACGCACCCGTACCTTTTCGACAAGGCGGTGCAGAACATACAGAAGGCCTTGGGGGCGAACCTCGGCTGGCTTGACCACGCCTTCGGGCTCGCGGAGCGCATCACGCGGGTGATTGACGGGAAGAAGTATATCCTGCCCAATCTGTGGGTGGGCGGCAACGAATACATTGACCTGCTGCCAGACCGGATGATGGGGAGTTTTTCCTTCTGTTGTCTTGACGAGCCGCAGAAGTGCACGGACGGGCGGATGAAGGCCCGCGTGCAGGTGGTGGTGTGGTGGGACACGCGGAAGGTGGACGCGGAGCTGCGGGACACGGAGCGCGTGAAGTCGCAGGTGCTGGACGCGCTTTCCCGTGCGGGCGGCTGCGAGGTGGCCGAGATTTACGACCGCCCCGCGAGCGTGTACAAGGGGTTCACGTTCGACGAGACGGCAGCGTATGCGCTGATGCATCCTTTCGCGGGCATCCGCGTGGGAGTGGACTGCTATGTCGAGCCGGACTGCAACCCGTACGTGTAGCGGCCGGAATTTGACGAATGTTTGTAAAAATGTGGGGGATTTGGGCGTTTTTGGTTCTAAATCCCCTATATTTGTGAAAAACAAAATGTTATGGGCAAAAAGATAAGGAAACATGTGGCATACGCGCTGCGGTGCGCAGTCCTGCTTGCCGTCTTGGCGGTTTTCGCGGGGTTCTCGCCCTGTTTCGTGACGCTGTGGCACAAGTGTGTCATCACGGGGGCGTTCGCGGCCTACACGCTTGTTCTGCTGGGGAAATGGGGCATAGTTGAATGGTTGCAGGTGCACGGATGCCGCGTTGTGGCGGAGATGGCCTCGTGCGGCTTCTGTATGTCGTGGTGGACGTGCGTGCTTTTCTGCGGCATCGGGTGGCTGATGACGGGTTCCTTGGCTTGGGTTCCTGCCGCCTTTGTGGCGACTATGGTTTGTAGGATGATTAAGTGACTTGGCTATGGAGATAGAGGTGAACGGGCATAGAGTCGTGCTCTACGACGCGCCGGACGAGATGCCGGTGACGCGCTTTCACAAGTTCAGCAAGTATATGCTGATAGATTCGGGTCTGGGCGGGGACATGGCCTCCGTGGACAGGCGCATAGGGCGGCTGATTGAACTGAACACGCGGGGCGAGCGGGACGACCTCGACACCGAGCTCCGCAACCTGCGTCAGTCCATAGCCCTCTCGATGGACGGGTTCGACGGCAGGAGCCTCGCGCTCGCGGTGCTTGTGAAGTCGGTGGACGGGAAGCCGCGCGACGACCTCTCGGAGGAGGGATTGAGGAAGACTGCGGAGATGTTTTCGGAGGTTCGCGTGGACAGGCTGACGGGGTGGCTCGTGGGCGTGAAAAAAAAAATAGACGCGGAACTGACGGCGTATTTCCCGCAGGTGTTCGGGGGCAGCGCGGACGCGGAGTATGAGTCGCTGATGCGGAGGCGGTGCAACGCGATACTTGACGGGATAATAGAGGGGCGTGACACCTCGGATGAGGTGAGGCGGATTGAGGGGGAGATGTGGCTCTTCGACGAGGTGCGCAGCTGGTGGAACGGGGAGTTCGAGGTGAAGTTTGACAGACAGTATGAGGACATGTGCCTCTACATTTCGGGGGAGCTGCACGCGGACGCGAAGCGCATGACGGTGACGGAGTACTATTCGGCGTACGAGCTGCTGGAGAAAAGGGGAAAGGAGATGAAGAAGTTGAGGACAAGAACAAGGAAAAGGTGATATGGAGAGCATCAAGTACAGTGACCTCGTCATAGACGACGGGGCTATACAGAAACTCATCGGGGAACTCGGCACGCTGCGTCAGACCTACGAGCGGGACGTGCAGGCCATAGTGGCGGCGTGTCAGCAGATGAAGGCGGCGATAAACGGCCTCGGCTCCGGCTCCGGAGGGGGTGCGGGGAAGGCTCTCGCGCAGCAGATGAGCGAGATTGACAGGCTGAAGGCGAAGTATGACGAGCTGAACGACCGCTATGTCACGGGAAACCGCGAGATTGAGAAGTACAAGGCGAGGATTGCGGAGTTGCAGCAGATTATGAAGGCGGAGGCGAAGGCGCAGCTGGAGAACTCGCAGAACGCGAGGCAGGCGGAGGAGAGCTACAACCGCCTCGCCGCGCTGTACACGAGGCTGAAGATTGAGCTGAACAAGTACTCGCAGGAGGAGATAAGCAACAACAAGGTGCTGCTCGACAAGCAGAAGCAGGCGGAGGCGACGATGGAGAAGATGAAGGCGTTGCAGGCGGCGACGGGGCGGCACACGCTGGACGTGGGCAACTACTCGAAGGCTCTGAACGGCCTTGGCTTGGCCACGCAGCAGATAGTGCGCGAGGCACCGTCCTTGGCGATGTCGTTCAACCAGTTCTTCCTCGCCATTTCCAACAACCTGCCGATATTCACCGACGCGTTCAAGCGCGTGAAGGAGGAGATGGGCAGCACGAAGACTGCGCTGATGCAGACGCTGAAGTCGGTGTTTAGTTGGCAGACTGCTCTCATTGCGGGCGTAACTTTGTTGGCTGCGTATGGAGACGAGATAATCGACTTCACGAAAAAGATGCTTGGGCTCGCTAAAGGTGTGGATGTCGCGAGACAATCCTTGCAGAAATACAGGGAGAGTATGCAGTCCGTGGCGGGCGATATGGGAGAGAGCGCGGGCGAGATTAATGCTTTGGTTGACGCTGTGGCGGAGGGCAATATGACCTCGAAGCAAGAGGCGGATGTCCTGAACTATGTGAATGAGAAATACGGGGCGTATATCGAGCGGCTGGGGCTTACAATTAACAGCACGCAAGCCCTTGTCGAGAATAAGAATATGCTCGTTGAAGCCCTTATGCGCGAGGCGCAGGCGCGTGGTGTCTTGAATGAGATTACGGAAATATCGGGACAGATAGCGGAGCGGGAGGCGTCTGTGGAGAGGTTGAAACTTACAGATGCACTCAGTGAGGCGCAGGCGGGTGAAGACAGGCTCGTTAAGGCTATCGGTGGGGCGGATGAGAACCTTGGGAATGTGGAGAATTTGAGACGCCTTGGGGTTGCGGGGTTGAATCTGGACACCGCGACAAAAAACCTTGAGGCATTTGATGAGGAGACAAAGGTGTTGTATGCTACGCTTGACAGATTGATGGCTCTTATTCCGTCCCTTGATTTGAGCGGTTTATTCGGGGAAGGAGAAAAGGGGAAAGGGAAAGGGCTTGAACTTCCCGAGGTTTTCCTGAAGGTGGATATAGACCTCGATGACGTGGAGGAGAAGATTGAAAACGAGCAACTCGACCTTGAGATAGAGCCTATATTACAGCACGACAAGATAAGGCGCTCTGTGCTTGACGCGCAGTATGAGGTGGAAAAGAGCGGGTTGAAGATTCAATATTTCGGGAATCCGGAGGAACTGCAAAGGCAACTTCGGGAGGCCGAGATTGCCTATAAGGAAAAAATCCTTGACCAGTGGAAGAAGGAGGGCTTTGAACTTACATATGAGTTCCAGAATCTGCAAAACGAGGTTATCTTGTTGCGGATGGAGGCGGAAAAAGAAGGGAAGGTAACGTGGTTCGAGAAACTCCAAAAGAAATTGGAGGACAAGTTTGGCAAGAAGGGGCTGAACAAGATAATGAAAGCCGTTGAGCAAACCGCAGGTTATATTATGGAGCAGTTCCAAAGCATTGCGCAGGCGCGGGTGGAACTTGCGAATACGATGGTTGAGCAGTCGGAAAGGGAACTTGAAACAGCGAAGTCCACGCTTGACCAAGAGATTGAGGCGCGAAATAACGGATACGCAAACAACGTGGCTTTGGCGCAGCAGGAATACCTTGAGAAGCAGCGGATTAACGAGCAGGCATTGGCGGAGCAACAAGCAGCCACGGAAGCGCAAGAAAGGCTGAATACGGTGCAGCAGATGGTAAGCCTTATCACCGCTTCTGCAAGCATATTTAGTTCGCTCTCAACAATACCTTTCGGTGTAGGTATTCCGATTGCGATAGGGCTTATTGCGACAATGTTTGCGGCTTTTGCGGCTGCGAAGGTACAGGCAGCTCAGTTGACGGCGCAGACCTACGGGCAGGGCGGCACGGAGCTGCTCTCGGGCGGTTCCCACCAATCTGGGAACGATATTCCACTGGGGACGATGCCGGACGGGCGCGAGAGGCGCGCGGAGGGCGGGGAGTACCTCGCCATAATCAACAAGCGGAGTTCACGGAAGTACGGAAGCCTTGTCCCCGCGGTTGTGGACGCGCTCAACGCTGGCGTGTTCGAGCAGAAGTACGGGAACGCCTTCCGTGGCGACGGAGGCTTGGAGATAAGCGTGGACGGCTCCACGGACGCGATAGAGCGTTTCCACGACGACATGAAGAAGGCCATGGGCAGGAGCACGGAGACGCGGCTTGCGGACGGCACGCGGGTCGTGACATACGGGCACACGAGAAAGATAATAAGGTCATAGGCTATGAAGGAGGAAATAACGTTTACAATGGGTCTGAGGGGCGGCACGTTCAGAGAGTGTCACCCCCGCTATTCGGAGTTGTCGGTGGAGTACAGCCGCGAAGATGGCGAGATGGCTTTCGGTCAGAAGCTGTCGGGGTCGCTGAAGTTCATAGACACGGACTACGACTGGATAATGGCGCAGGAGCGGGGCGTCGAGATACTCGTGCGTCTGAACCGGAGCGGCATTGAGTTCTTCGGGAAGTTCGTCATCACGGACTGCGAGATAGACGAGGACAACAGGAAGATTGAGGTGGAGCTGGAGGCGGATGATGCCTATTCGTGGCTGAAGGCGCATCTTGACGACACCTTCAACCTCGTCGGGCTCGCGCCGAGGAACGAGGTGATAGAGTACCGGAGGCGCGGGTGCTGGCAGTACTACAGGCAGGGGGACAAGAAGCTCACCGCGATAATGGGCGGCGACTACTTCGAGATGGACGCGACGCAGACGGCGAGCCACTCCGACTTGGTGAGCAAGTATTACTTCAATATTGTTGACGGTGAATGCAGCCTTGTTGTTCCCGATAGCTTATCCCTGCCGGACGCGGTTAAGGAACTTTCTGGGAAGACTTTTAAGGGGATTGCATCGGGTTATCTATATTCCGATGACCTTAATAATTGGCGTGTTTCCGTGAAACTTGGGGGACAATACGGGATTGAGGGGCTTTCGTCTTTGGAGAAAAAAAATGGTTCTATATGGACACCACTCCAGATTGACTCCCACGCAACTCCCACCTCTATTGTTGTAACACTCAGCGCAACTGAGAGTTTTGTGTTTTATTATGGGGGCAAGACGGGCGCATATTTCACGGGTATGTACTGCCGTATCGTGCACAACAACGCCAACCACAGCCCGAAGTACGACCTGCCAACGGAGGACATAGTGGCGAGGACGCTGAACTACAACTACGTGAGCGTCCCCTCCGCGTCAATGGTGGGTCTTGTCGGCACGAACGAGTACAGCGCGTCGCCCACGGAGTGGGGGCTCGCGCCGGACAACGTGAACTACTACAAGAAGTATGTATTCCCGCCCTCGTCGGGCATCACCGCGCCGCTCTATCCGGTGGGCAAGACCACATGGGGCGAGTACTCGTGGTGGGCGTACTTCAACTTCAGTCAGAGCATCTTCGACTACGTGTACTGGGACACGGTGCAGCTGAAGGACGCATATCCCCTGGATGCTGTGCTTAACGTGCTTGTGCAGGCAATATTTAAGGACAGCGGCTATACAGCGAACTTCAGGGCGCATGAGTCCTTCAGCGAATTTTTCTACGGCACGAACACGGGGCCGGTCGAGGCTCCGCCGGACATATACATAACCCCGAAGACAAACGTGCTGACGGCGAACTATTCGCAGCGGGCGCAGAAGGGGGACATAACGATAGGGCAGGTGTTCGACATGCTCCGCGACGTGTTCCGCTGTTACTGGTTTCTGGAAAAGGTTGACGAGGATGACTATGAACTGCGGATAGAGAACATATACTGGTTCTACAACGGCGGCTCGTACTCGGGCGGCAACCCGTATGACATACGGAACGCGAAAGACCCGCGCACGGGAAAGAAATGGGAGTACGGACGGGCGAAGTTCAAGTTCGACATTTCGGAACTGTACAAGCGGTATGAGTTCGGGTGGCAGGACGAGAGCACGGACTGGTTCGACGGGGACGCGGTGACGTGCCTCGCGAAGTATGTGAACGAGAGCGCGACGAACAAGGTGAAGATTGAGGCGTTCACCTCCGACCTCGACTATATGCTGCTCTCGCCGGAGGACTTCGGCAAGGACGGCTTCGCGCTGCTGGGGGCGAAGCAGGAATACCTGCACGGCTACGGCTATCCCGTCCGTCAGACGCTGAAGGGGCATAAGGAGACCGCGAAGTTTCTCCTGCGCTATCCCGTTGATAAGGACGGGCTTGCGCAGGTGCATCTGCGCGTTGCGGGAGGCGGGAAACTGCCCGCAGCCATATGGATGCGGTGCTATGACGGGGCGGGGAGCGTGCTCATTTATTCGCCTTTCATAGAGAAGTCTGACGGCCGCATGGTCGCCATCATTCCGGAGGGCACGGCCTATGTCTCCTACGAGCTGGCCGCATCGGAGGCCACTACGGTGACGGCGGAGATATACCTCACCTCGTGGCTCGACCGCGTGGAGATTCCTTCGTCAGCGGACGATGTCGCCCCGCAGAACTACCGCCTCGCGTTCCACTACATAGAGCGGAAGTGGTATCTCGCGGACTACCCGTGCAGGAATCTGGCCTTCGGGGACGGGGAGAGCCGCGAGGCCTACGAGGTATCGGGAATGTATCCGGTGAAGAAGTCCATGGAGCAGGAGGTGTCATTGCCGTGGGAGGAGACGTTCGACCCGTACAAGGGCGTGTTGTCAACAAAGGGGCGTGCCCTCGTGAACACATATGCCATAAACTTGCTATCTTTGTTTCAGGAACTTACATTGAGATATGGGACAGACACGAAATAACAACCTTTCACCGCTTCCGTTCTATGGTAGTCTGGCGGAGCAGGAGTGCAGACTGCCGTGGGCGTTCGGGGACGTGTTCCCGCTGCGCTGCGACAAGCGTCTGCTCCCGTTCATGGTCACGAGGCCGGCAAGCACCTCACCGAGGGTGGGGGCGGAGATAGACGTCGGCGGCTACTTCAACGGCTATCTTGACGTCGATGGGGACAGATACGAACCGTCTAGATATACCGCGTCGGGGGTGAACTACTATGACAGTCTTGAGGGGCAGACGGAGTTCTATATCCAGAACCTTCCGGCGCCCGCTACAGTGGCGGGTGTGAAAACGGTGAATGTCGTGTGTGTGGATGCCGCTGGAGACGTTGTCCGTGCCTACACACCCAATGTCGGGAACAAGACGTTCTCGGGCTACATTACCGTGCCAACGGGAACGGAGGGGTTGTATATACAGGGGTATATGCAGGAGGGTGACATACACGCGGAACTTTACACGGCGAATCGCGTAATAACGTCTATCATGGAGATTCTTGTGGTGGCGCCCGACGGGACAGAAATGGAGTCCTTGTCGATTTCTCTGCGGCCTCACGTGGAGAATGTAGGCGACGTGGACATTATATGGTACGACGGGGGAACTCCAGTGCTGACCTGTCCTTACGGCACATATTATCTGAAACTCACGGACGCGAACAATTATTCCCTGTATTCGGAGATGTTCACCTACGGGGCTGTTCCCGCGTTGTGCATGGAATGGAACGACGTTTCGGACTTGCTGCTTCCGGACGGGAAGATACCATATTCGGAGGGTTACGTGAACCGCGTGTGGCTGAACACGGCGGTCGGCCGTCCGGAGTACGAGATTGAGAAGGAGGGGGACGAGCGTGACGGGTATTTCTTCATGGAGAAGGGCACGTCGCGCAAGTCGTACAGGTTCACCTTTTATGCCCCGGAGTACCTCTGTGACGCGCTGCGGCTCGTTCCGGTGTCCGACATAGTGAAGATATGGGACACGTCGAGGGGCGCGGAGATTGAGTATGACGCGGACGACGCGGACATCGAGGTGGAGTGGCTGGAGCAGGGGAACTACGCATCCGTGACGGTGACGTTCCGCACGGACACGGTGGTGAAGAACTTGGGAAAAATCATTAAATGACGAGGATATGGAATGGTTTGATAAGTTGTGGGCTTGGCTCACTGGATTCGGTGCAGACAAGTACATGCACTTCATAGCCGGAGGGACGGTTGTCGGCCTTGCGGCTCTGTGGGGGCTTGCCGCGCCCTGCGCGTGGATTTTCGGGGTTGTCGCGGGCTTGGTGAAGGAGGTCGTGGACTATTGCCGCCACGGCGCGTTCGACCCGCTTGACTGGGCGGCGACCTGCTTCGGTGCGCTTGCGGTGCAGGCGTGCGTATGGTTGTATCTTTTAATGTGGTAACGAGATGAACTACGGGGAACTGAAGAGGAACATTGCCGACGTGGTGAAGCCTAACGGCAATCAGGAGATAACGGGGCAGATAATGCAGGACGCCTTGTTTGCGCTGATAGAGAACTTGGGCGACGGCTGGCAGTTCGGGGGCGCGGTGCGTCCGTCCGACACGCCCGCGCTTGGGGTTGATGTCCGCGCCTTCTATCTTGCGGTGGAGCGCGGGGCTTACGCGGATTTCGGGGGCGTTGAGGTCGAGGAACTTTCCGTGATAACCTATGATGACGGGTGGCATCTGCTGCCGCTGGGCGTGGCGTTCGGGAAGGACACGGAGGCGGAGATTGAGGCTCTCGCGGGGAGGGTGAGTGCGCTTGAGGCTGACGGCTCCGTAACCACGGCGCGGCTGGCGGACGGGGCTGTAACTTCAGCGAAGATTGCGGACTACAATGTCATCGGAAAAAAGATTGCATCGGGGGCAATTACCAACGACAAGATAAGGGCGGGCGCCGTATCTGCGGACAAGATAGCCGCCGATGCCGTCGTGACCGAGAAGATAAAGGACGGGGCTGTAACCGAGGCGAAGATTGACGCGGCATATACAGAGAAGGTAAGCGCGGCCATAGACGCGAAGCTCGACAAGGCGGCGTTCCTCACTGACGCGGAGGTGAATGACATTTGGGACAACAACTAAAATGCGGATGATATGGCATACAAGTATTTGAACGACGAGGGGCTGAAAGCCCTCGTGAAGAAGATAAAGTCCTATGTTTCGGGTCTTCTGCCCACGCAGAAGGTGACATGGGCGGAACTCAAGGCGCTGCGTGACGGGGGTAAGTTGACTGCGGGCAGGAAGTACCGAATAACAGACTTTGTGACGACCTCGGCGCAGGCTGAAACAAGGAGCGCGGGACATGCGTTTGACGTGATAGTCACCGCCGATGATGAGAAAACACTGAACGAGAACGCTCACGCGGCAATTCATTCGGGGGATACCTACTTTGCTGGCTGCAAGTTGAACGCTTGGGAACTGAAGTATAGCCTCGACAATGACGTGGAGCGTTTCGCGTGGGCTGACGCTGCGAACGGAAAGGGCGTGGTCTGGTGGATGAGGGACGAGTGGGACAACGAGTGCTTCTATGACTTCAAGAACATACAGTACAAGCGGTATGAATGCACGACCCTAAAAAAGGGGGACATTCCGTTTAGTGAGTATATGACCAGCGACGGGGATTTCGATATATATAACTCGTTTTTCGGGGTCGCTGATGACCCGTTGTGGAATATCAATGCCGACAATTTCGCTTGGTGTTATACTTTCAACAATTTCAAGAACAATGATACCACACAGCCGATTGATATGAGCATTTGGCAGGGTGACTTTGGTCTGGGCGATGAACAAGACCCCGAATATTGGATGAATTTCATTGCTCGGGAAAATAAAATAGGGGCGACGCACACTAACATACAGGTTGATGACAACCCGATGCGCACCGTGCTGCAACTCCCGAATGTCCTTGCAACTTGCTATGACGTGGACGACTCCCTCTGGGTTTACAACGTACAAAACAACGTGATAGGGAGCGATTGCTACGACATTACCTTTGCTCGAAAATGTTGCGACTTTACTTGCGGCAACAACTGCCACTCTTGGACTTGCGGCAACGACTGCTCCTCTTGGACTTGCGGCAACTACTGCGCCTCTTGGACTTGCGGCAACGACTGCGACTATTGGACTTGCGGCAACAGCTGCTACTCTTGGACTTGCGGCAACGACTGCTCCTCTTGGACTTGCGGCAACGACTGCTCCTCTTGGACTTGCGGCAACTACTGCGCC
>ERZ808274.248-NODE-248-length-30842-cov-3.282424_pt1 | contig 30842 bp, 33 predicted proteins | sample MGYA00521277_ERZ808274 | MGnify/ENA primary metagenome ERZ808274 (study PRJEB31516, sample SAMN03275597) | gut metagenome | biome: mammalia-associated habitat; material: feces | host: Papio cynocephalus | place: Kenya | collected 2012-07-28 ... | reverse complement strand
AACACTCACAAAGTTATGTTGATAGACCAGGACAGCAGAGGAATGATGATTATTTCGGACATCACGAGGAGTGACGCTCTCTTGCTCAAGAAAGCCGTGAAGCTGTTGCTTCCGGAGCTGGAGAGGGAGCGGGAAAAGGAAAGCCGCAACTGGGTTACCTCCCGGGCGCATTTCGACTTTCTGACAAAGCACAACATCGCTATAGACCGGTGCACTACGCTCGTCAGGGCGGTAAACCTCTTCTTTCCGGCCAGCGGAAAGAAGCCGGAGACGGTCGGTGAGGTCGATTGCGAATGACGGCCATTTGCGAAAGACATCTTATTAGAAACAACGGTAACATCTTAAAGACAAATGATTATGAAAACTGAAGACATCTTGAAAATTCTGGAAGAATGGGCGGACGAATGCGACGGCGGGTTTGCCATTGCGTTCGGGCAGATGGGAGAGGACGAGCGGGTGAGCGGAAACATGCTTGCCTACGGAGACGAAAAGCTCCAGCTCGCGTGCCTCGACGTTCTGACAAAGGGGACGATGGGACGCTACAGGCGGCTCCTCATGGATAAGTTCCCTTCTGAAAAAGGCTACAGATACAATGTAGGCGTAAGGCCATAAATATGTCGGAGATACCATACATACAACGACCCTGTGAGCCGCAGTGATGCGCCGGGCAGGTTTTAAGAAGACATGACGCTCCGGAAAGACGGAGTGACGCCCCGGAAAGACGGGGAATTTGGGGACGCAGGCCGCACGGGCGGCAGAAATGCGCAAGTTCATCGAAATACGGTACACAGCTCATCGAAAAATGTAGGCTTGAGTTTCATAGCAGTGGCGGAAGGATATAATGCGTGATTCCCTTAGCGTTGAGCATCACGCAGAAAGCCCACGACACCATCAGCCTCGCGGCTCAAGACTTCGCAGACGGCCAATGCCGGAAGCACGTGAAGAGGGCGAAAGCCCGAATCGTCAAATCTGGTACGGTGAGCGAGTCGGGAATCTGGAACGATGAACGAGTCGGAATGTCTGCACGAGGGTTCGACTCCCTCCGTCCCCACAAATTTTAATTGTTCAAAATATGGCAAAGACGAACTACAGAGCAAGAATCACGGCTCTCCAGCCGGGCGAGGCAGTCACGATACGCGGCTGCAAGATTTCCACCGTCAGGGCGACGGCTTCAAGCGTGTCGAGGGATCTCGACCGCGTCTATTCCGTTTCGGCCGTCAAGGGGCAGCCGGTCACGGTTTCACGGGTAAAGTAGGCGGCTATGGGACTCAGATTCACAACTTACGGCGCGCTGAAGCTCGCGTCGATAGTAGCCGCAGTTGCAGCCATGGCGGCGCTCGTGTGCCTCATATTCGAGAAATTCGTCATAAGCGCCATTCTGGCTCTCGTGGCGGTGCTCGGATGCCAGGCGGCGGTGCTCATTATCAAAGATGAAGAAAACAAAAAACTATAGGGATTATGGAGAATTTTTCAATCAGACTCGATTTGATGAAGTTTAAGGACGCAAAACTCGTCAATGCAGGCGGGCGCAGGGGCGTGTTCATTCCGGTGGACGAGAATCCGGCCATCTATGTCGGCAGCAAGGGCGTCTATCTCGGCCTCTCGGCCATCGAGCTTTCACAGGTAAGCCAGTTCGGCGACACGCACCTCGTGAAGGGGCACATCGAAAAGAAGAAGTTTGACGCGATGACGGAGGCGGAACGCCGCTCCTTCGCCATCCTCGGCAATATGCGCCCCTACAAGGCTCCGGAGATGGCAGCCCAGTCAATGACTTTCGACGACGACCTTCCGGAATGACGGCGGGAAAGAAAAGGCAGGATGCGGAGTTCCGGCTTGCAAACGGCGGCGTTCTGAGAGAATTGGATATGGCACAGAAAATTGTGACCTATATGGGCCGTTTACTCGCGGAAATACGTGCGGATGAGGACTGGAAATCATATTTTGAGGCGGTGGTCTTGTTGGAACGAGCGGCAAATGGTCTATTCGAGATTGCAGCTGCTGGAATACTTCCTCACAGGAATGCCGCCAAGCTTTGCAAGAAGTTCGCGGACGAAATGGAAAAAGACTTGGAAAGGTAAAAGCCGCCCGGAGCGGACGGCTTTGAAAAATGCCGAAAGAATGGTTTAACGCTTTGAATGAAAGTAGTGTTCGATGGCTTCGTTGATGAACTGGGTCTTGTTGCCCCCGAATGAGGCGAGAATGGCATCGACGGCGGGATTTGAGCGGAACGTGTAGTTCTTGCCGTGTTCGACGGGCTTGCGGCCCGCGCCCTCTCTTGCACCGCCCTTTCCTTTCTTGGAGGATGAAGATGAATTTTGTGTTTCCATATAATTTTGTATTTTTGCGAAGCCTACCAAAGGGGAGGCTGATTTCTCAGCCTCCGATGAAACTAGATTGCGATTTCAATCGTGAATCTAAATTTCCAAATCTTGAATGTGAATTTAGCGCTCATCTTTCAAAGACTTTGGTAGGTTTTTTCTTACTCCCTTTCAAGCGTTTCAGATTCCTCTTTCGCAGCAGGCCTTCTTCCTGACTGCATTACAAAGGTACGCATTATCTCTGAATTATGCAAGTGTTTTTCAATAAATTTGCATATTTTTCCAATATTTTTTCTCTGATTTTCAGCAATATACACAATGATACGCAAGGAACAGATTTTTGAGGCGACTGAGGGCGGAAAGGCGGTCATCGCCGGATACTATCCTCAGAGCGCGTCGTGCTTTTCGGGGCGCGGGCGCAACTTCAGGATTAGGGAGGACGACAAGAGCCCTTCCTGCACGGTGTTCCGGAAGGACGGGGTGTGGTTCATCCAGGACAAGGGCGGGAGCGACACCAAGGCCTACACGGCCATTCAGCTCGTTATGAAGGAGGAGGGGCTGGACTATCCGGCGGCGATAAACTGGATTGCCCGCAAGTACGCGCCGCATCTTCTTGAGGGAGACGCGGTCGCCTCGGAGGTGAAGCCGATGCCGGAGATGAAGAAGGTCAGAGGGCAGGAGAAGATGTCCGTGAACCTCAGGAAAGGCGGCAAGTTCACCGACAGGGAGCTTTATCTCCTCGGATATAAGATTACGCCCGAAATCTGTGACGACCTCTGCCTGAAGCCGGTGGACTCCTACGTCACCGCGAAGAACTCCAAGGGCGAGAGCTGGCAAATCACGGCCACGGACAACTATCCGATTTACTACTACGACTACGGCTCATGGGGCAAGCTCTACCAGCCGCTCGGGGACATCCGCTTCATGTACGTGGGCGAGAAGCCGGAAAACTTCTTCTTCGGGGAGCGCGACTTCATAAAGGCATACGCCGACGCTCAGAAGGGGGTCTATCCGGGCATGGTGGAGATGGAGCCCATCGACGGCGAGGAAGCGGGTCCTGCGGTCGATATGACATGGAAGGAACTCATCATCTGTTCCGGACCGTCCGACGCGCTGAACGTCCATTCTGCGGGCTATCACGTGTGCTGGCTGAACTCGGAGACGGCGGAGCTTACGGAATATGAGTTCTCGCTCCTCCAGAAGCTCGCGAAGAAGATATACATCCTCTACGACATCGACGACACGGGAATCGCCAATATGTACCGGATTGCGCTGCGCTACCTCGACATCAACATCATCCGCCTGCCGGAGGAACTCAAGCGGTTCAAGGACCGCAAGGGGAAGCCCTGCAAGGACGCGAAGGACTTTTTCGTGCATTTCCGCCGTCCGGAGAACCAGAATCCGGTGTCGCTGTTCAAGGAGCTCGTGAAGCTTTCCGGAGGGCTGAAGTTCTGGCAGGAGAAGAGGACAAAGACGGGCGGATTCGGCGGCTACGACATCAACAACGAGCAGCTGTATTCGTTTCTCCAGGCATCGGGATATTTCCGCATCGCCACGAATCCGGACTGCACGGACTTCGCCTTCTGTCAGGTAAAGGACAACGTGGTGACGCTCATCGGCGACGACAGCATATCGGCGCACTGTTCGGCGTATCTCCTGGAATATCTCCGCACCCACGCCAACTACTACAATCAGGCGCTTGCCAACACCATCCACCGCTCCCCTCAGATAAGCCGGAGCTCGCTGGAGAAGCTTTCTGTCATCGTTCCTGACTTCAACGCCTTTGACGAGCGTTCGGACACGTTCTTCTTCAACAACGGCCCGGTGAAGGTCTCGGCCACAGGCGCGAAGCAGCTGAAGCCGTCCGATTGCCCGTACAATGTCTATCGGAGCAAGATCATCGAGCACGACTTCCGTCCGGAGCCGCCTTTCTTCGGCATCGAGTATTCTGAGGAATATGCCACGCTCCTGAACCGGCTTTCCGTCCTTTCCCCCGACACCCCCGACTACGTCTCAATCAGGAAGCAAATTGACGCTATGGATGAGCTCAGGCGCTATCGGCTCAAGATTTTCCGTGACGACTGCACTTTCATGCGCTTTGTCTATAACACCGGGCGCAACTACTGGAGAAAGGAGGAACTCGGCATGGCTCTGACGCCGGAGGAGCAGGCTGAGACAAACCTGCACTTCATCTCGAAGGTCATGGCGCTGGGCTACATCATGAGCAAGCACAAGGTCGCCGGGCAGCCCTACGCGATTTATGCGATGGAGACCGAGCAGTCGGAGGAGGGCACGCACCTCGGAGGAACGGGAAAGTCGCTGTTCATGACGAGCACGGAGCAGCTCCGAAAGCAGCTTTTCATCAACGGCCAGGAGATAAATCCCTCGAAGACGGACTTCATGCTTGCGGGCGTGCGTCCGGGCATCACGGACACCGTCTATTTCGACGACCTGAACGACTCGATTGACCTGCACCGCTTCATGCCTATGATTACAGGCAAGATGGTGGTGAACCCCAAGAACAAGGACGCGTTTATCCTTGAGTTCAGGGACAGCCCCAAGGTGGCGTTCACCTCCAACCACGCGATAAAGAAGTTCGACGCGTCGCTCCGCCGACGGACTTGGTTCACCGCCTTCACCGACTACTACCATTCGGACGACCCGATGCGAGGTCTGAAGGAGCGTTCCCCTTACACGGAGTTCCACAAGAACCTCATCCAGGACTACACGCCGGATGAGATGAACAAATTTTACAATTTCATGTTCAACTGCATTGCCATGTGGCACAAGCTCCGCATCCGGATTCAGCCGCCGATGAGACAGATCGAGCAGCGCAACCTCCAGCGGGCAATCACCGACGAGTTCATCTGGTGGGCCGAGGACTGGTTCACCGAGAGCCGCCTTAACACAATCGTCAACAAGGCCGACGCGTTCGACGCCTACAAGTCAACGCTGAACAGGAAGATTCAGGACAGCATCAAGATGAAGACCTTCAAGAACAAGCTCATCATGTACTGCGCCTACAAGGGCTGGGTGTTCAACCCGCCCGAGCTCCTTCTTTCGGAGTCGGAACGGCAGCGCAACGACATCCGCCGCAAAATCGGTAACGAGGACAACTATTTCTTCTACATCGACACGCGCCGCGACCACGAGGAGGAGCTTGACGCCGCGTCAATCATCGGCACTCCTCCTGAGTCCGAGGAGCCGGGGTGCGGGGAGTTGGGCCCGGGTGTCATAGGGACATCGGCCGCGCCTGATGTCATGGCCGTCGAGCAGCCGCCGTTCCTGTAGCCACCATGTCGTCCGGCCGGACAAAAACGGCCTTCGGACGTCATCCCGAAAGAAACTTTGAATGAGGGTTCGCCTTTCGCGGACCCTTCTTTTTGGAGGAGTTGAATTTTTCGCGTCAGTTCTAAGTCTATTTTTCTTTGACCTTTTGACGCGGAGAGAAAGAAAAGGAGTATAAGTAAATGAAAATAAGAGAGTTACTGCGCGTCAAATCTGCGCGTCAAATCGCGTCATTTTGGTTTTGCACTGACGCGCCTTTTTGCCCCTTCGGCACCCTTTCGCGTTTCTATGGAAATAGTTTTGACGCGCTTGTGAATCAATTAGTTAGACCATATTTCCCCTAAATAGCGTCAAATTGATGGAGAAATAATCTGACGCGCAAACCCCTATTGATTATCAGAGAGTTACAAGGATTTTTCGGCTGCGCGTCAAATGGTCAGAAAATTTCACACTCAGAAACTCCTGAAAAAATTTTTGTTGCAGAATCACCTCAAAATCGACACAATCATGACAGAAGAAAGCACATCAACCTCCGCTCCTGAACGGCTCGAATTCAACGCCGACGTCTATGGCCGCTCCATGCCGCTGTGGCATTACAGGGCGCTGCCCTCCGGAATGCGCCGAGCGGAGACAAAGGACCTCTATCGCGGGCGGTGCATCCTCTACAGGGTGGAGCTTGGACCGGACACGGGCGACTGGTACAGCGACTATGTCCGTGAGAGCAACTACCGCATCCTCTGCCGGATGATCCGCGAGGGTAAGGATGTGTGGATTAAGTGATTTTCCGCTAAAAAACGGCCGGAGATGCTGTTGGGAATACGGATAAATTTCCGTAACTTTGTGAGCAGTAGCCATTTGAAAGAACCGACGCGATGCTGATAAAACTCAAATTCGACACTGAACTAAGACTGGATTACTTCGGGTTCCTCTTTCCGAGGATTCCCGGGGACGGCGCCTATAAGGTGAGTACCCGCGAGCCGATGGGCGAACTCCTGTGCGCAAGGGTACGCGAGTCGTGGCGGCCGGTCGATGAGCCGGAGGGAGAGCTTGTGGCGACGCTCGACCTTCCTCTGAACCCGGCGACCAGGAACGCGGCCAACAAGTTCATCTATTACTCGCAGGCGGACACGGCGGCTCTGATGATGGCTCTGTCGGCGACGTTCGACCTCGACTTCGCGGGATACTACCGAAAGGGCGAGAACCTCGGCTATGGACGCAAGGAGATTGTCGAGGCGTTCATCATCTCGCGCAACCTCGTTGAAATCGACTGCACCGACACCCTCTACAAGCGTGCCTACCGCACGAGCCAGCGGCGGATGAAGGCTCTGACACAGCGGCTGCTCCGGCGCTGCTACTATCTGGATGAAAGCATTAACCTCAAAGGACTGAAAGATGATAAGGATAATCAAGGAAATTCTCGTGAGCCCGGCGACGGACGGGTTCGATCCTCTCAAGGCATCAAGACTGCCGATGATTCCGGCGTCCGGAACGATGGAAAGCAAGGAGACGAGCGACGAGAACGGACGCTGTTTGACGATTAAGCTCAAGCTCAGCTGCAAGCCGCTTTCCCCTGCGGCCAGAAGGACGCTCCGTGACGGCTGCATTGCCCGCGTCGTGTTCGGCGACTGCGCCTGTGTCGTTCCGGACACCACCCTCGGCTCGGAGGACATCCCCCTCCGCTTCGAGACGGAAGACAACCTCGACGTCCTCCGCCTCTCCGTCACCCACAAGACTCTTTCGCGGCTGTAAGCCATTTGCATATATGGAAAAAACTCTATCTTTGCACTCGGCTACACAAGGCACCAAAATAATTCATAACATTGGCTAACTAAATTTGTGCAAATATGGAGATGATATGGTTGGCATTGATGATTGTTAATGTATTGGTATATACTCTGATTCTGTTGGAGTTGTCTAATTTGATTGCCTCGCTTAAATCTCTTGACACCAAACTCACTGAAGTATTGTGCAAAATAGATAATAAGTGCGACAATATCATTACTGGCAAGTCCCGTCCTGAACCTACTGACGGCAAAGTTTTGTGAATATGTTTTTGTTATGGAAAATATAGTTGGTGTTATATTAGTGCCAATGGCATTTGTTATATTGTTGGCACTTTTATGGTGCACACATAAGATAACGAGGGCGGTCGTTATAAAAAGACTTAATGCAGATAGCCTTGATGACTTGCTTGACTAAGTTGTCAAGATGAAATATGATATTTTTCAAATTAGGGATAGAATTTCAAAGATATTAGAGCAAGATGGACTCGTAGTACGTTTTGAAGATTCTGGCTGCAAAATCGTATATTGCCCCAGCCTTGATGTCGCCGGATATGGCAAGACGGATGAAGAGGCGGAAGAGTCGTTTAGGATTACGCTTGAAGAAACTCTGAAATATATCAATGAGAGTAAAGAATCAAATGAGAAATAGCAAAATCCGCCGCTGAGGGGCGTGAGGGGCGCTGTCCTTTTTCGGGACGGCGCTTTTGTTTTCCTTTGTACCGTAAAATTGGACAGCTTTATACGATACAATGGGAAAACAGAGAAATACATCACATCTGGCGGCGGAGATAATCCGGGGGAAATGGCTTCTCGCTGATGCGGAGTCTTATCTTCCGGCGGTGTTCGCACTGCTTTCGCGCACGCCGCTTGCCGACATCGAGGAAACGGCGCGTCCGTCATTCATGCTTTCGGACGGCTCCGAGGTCGGCGACGGCGCACAGGCGACGGTCGAGAGGAAGGTGGCGGTTCTGCCGCTTCATGGCACGATGACGAAATACGAGACCTGCAGCTCCGACGGAGCCGTGGCGCTCGCTTCGTTCATAAGGAACTGCGCCGACCGTCAGGACATCGTCGCCATCGTCATTGACATTGACAGCGGCGGAGGTGCGGCGAATGCGGTTCCGCCGCTCGTCGAGGCGATACGGTATGCCAAGGCGGCGCACAAGCCAGTCATCGCCCATTGTGACCTCTGTTGCTCGGCCGCTCTCTGGGTGGCATCGCAGTGTGACCTCATCTATCTCGACAACCCTATGTCAGAAATAGGTTCCGTCGGGGTGCTGTGCACACTGTCGCTGCCTCCGGAGAAAGACCCGCAGACCGGGGTGAAGATTGTTCCGGTCTATGCGCGTGAATCCTCGGATAAGAACCTTGATTACAGGAAGGCTCTCGAAGGCGACTACAGCCTCATTCAGGACAGCATGTCCCCGATTGTCTCACAGTTTCAGGAAGCCGTGCGGAAAGGCCGTCCGGCGCTCGACACGGAAAGGGAGGGCGTGCTTACCGGGGCAACCTTCCTCTGCGACGAGGCTCTGAAGATCGGATTCGCCGACGCCCGCAAGACCCTCAGGGAAAGTGTCGAGGCGGCGTTCGCTCTCGCAGAAATCTGACGAAAAACTTACAAACCTCTTATACCAAGTACAATGAATAAAAAAGCACTCTCAAACTCAAAGATGGGCAAAATCGTTGCCCGTCTTCTCGGAAGGCCGGAGCTCGCTGTCAAGGACGGAAAGGTTGAACTTTCCACCGAGGAGCGCGCGAAGGTTCTTGAGAACTACGGACAGGCTTTCCTCGAAAAGCTGGAGTCCGTCACACTCGAAGACGAGGACGCATTCGACCTCTTCGACGCGGCGGTTGCCGCCAAGACGGCCGAGGCGACCGCAGCCCTCACGGCTCAGGTGCAGCAGCTTCAGGGCGATGTCCTGGAACTTTCCCGCGAGCCTGAACCTCAGCCTCAGGCACAGGCTCCGTCGAGGCCGCTTTCAGCAGGCGAGGCCACAAGGCAGTTCGTCCTGAACATGAACGCGGCTCACAACCGCATCGTCGCGCAGGCGCTCGCATCCACCAACCCGATGGTTTTCGCGGCTCTCGACGGCGGCACGCTCGACGTGGCCGACCTTAATGCTGAATTCAAGATCGTGATGCCTACTAAGGCAAAGCTCGACCTCCTCGCAAAGAGGCTCTACATGGGCTTCAACGACTCCCAGCACATGACGCGCATCCAGTCCGACCGCGACTTCATCGCGTCCGCGGCCATCTTCACCGAGGTCTCTCAGCAGTTCACCCCGAAGTGGACTCCTAAGGGCACGGCGAAGTTCACTCCGATCCGCATCCCTTACCGCCGTCACAAGATCAACGTCCTGATTCGTCCGACGGACATCATCAAGTCATGGTTGATCAATCTCTACGAGCAGGGCAAGACTCAGGCTGAGATGCCTATCACCAAGTACATCATCGAGGAGCACATCCTTCCCAAGACCCTCGACGACATCACCCTCTCGATGATCGGAAAGGGAAAGTTCAAGGAAGTCTCCCTCGCGGGGCTCACTGACGGCGCGGCCGGTTCGGCGGCGAAGGACTCCATGGACGGCTACGAGACCATCCTCGTCGAGGGTCTCACTGACGAGAAATGCAAGATCAACTACCTCCGCAACGCGAAGGACTACAAGACGCTCACGGACCAGCAGCTTCTTGACTATGTTGACAGCTTCGTTGACAACATCTCCGGGCTCTTCGCCAAGACCGCAACCGTCTTCTGTTCGGAGCAGTTCCTCACCCGCTACAAGAGGGCGGACTTTGCCGTGAACGGCAAATACACCGGCATCGAGACCGGAGGCACAATCCGCTTCACCAACTTCCATCTCGTCGCCCTCGAGTCCATGTACAACTCCCCGATTCTCTTCGCCACCCCGAAGGAGAACTTCGTCGAGCTTGTGGACTACTCCAAGGCGGAGAGCTGCATCAACCGCATCGAGGAAAGCAACTACGACGTGAAGGTGTTCGGAGAGTACTCCCTGTCAGTGGGCTTCAAGATTGCCGAGGCCGTGTTCGCTGCGGTTCCGACCGGATATACTCCTTCAGAGAGCATCCTTTCCGAGGGCATCGACCTTTCCGAGGACGGGCCGTGGATGAACGGCACGAAGCCGGCCGCCGAGCCGACAAATCCTGACAGCCAGAACACTGAGGAGAAGGGCACCGACGACAACAAGCAGCAGGAAGGCGCGTAATCACTGAAAAAACAAGCAAGACTATGGCTTATACTAAAGTAAGTATTCCAAAGAACGGAGACGGCGCGGGATGCCCGTCTCCAAAATCTTCCGACATCATAATCATGGATGTCGAGGACATCGAGACCGAACCGACGAGAACTCTCGGCAATGTGGCCGTGACCGGCAACTACACTCTCAAGGAGGGGGCGAAGGCCGTGTGCGTATATGGCACGCCGAAGACCATCGCCGCGTCCGAGGAGTATTCCGGAGACGCCGATGCACGCGGCGTGAAGCAGGGCGTGGAGTTCGAGCACCCGGGCAACGAGAAGGACATCAAGAACTTCGTCGAGGCCTTCATGAACAAGGGCGTCGTCATCCTCGTGAAGGAATGCGACGGCTCGGCGGCCGGGCGCGTCCAGGCGTTCGGAAACAAGTGCAACCCTCTGTTCCTCTCGGTGGAGAGAACCGACAGCAGCGAGGCCAACAAGCGCAAGCTTACCTGGAAGCAGGACATCGCCGGCAAGTTCCTCCCTGCCGACTACGAGGGTGAGCTTCCTGCACTTGCAGACGCGGCCACCGCAGCCGGTGAGGGCGCATAGACGCAGTCGCCATGAGCAAGAAAGCATCAATGCGGACGGAAACTGAGCCTCGGAAGACAGCCGGGGCTCAGGCTTCCGCCGTTGCAGCAGCCGCACAGGAAGCGCCGGCCGAGATGAAGTACGATGTCGTCGTGCGTGCCTATCCGGGAACCGAGGCTCTGATGACGCGCCTGTGGGACAGATACCATGAGGGACGGCATCTCGTCGTCACGGACACCGGGGCGTCGCTGCCTGAAGTCCTGGCGGAATGCCTTGCCGACAACCGGATTGCCGACAGGTTCACGTTCATTCCTCCGAATGTCATCCCGTGCACGGAAATCTCTGACGAAATCCTGAAAGGGAACTATGTCTATGTGACGCGCAGCGGTGAAAGACAGGCGGCCAGCCGCGTGCCGATGACCTTCGACAAAGAGAGGCTCGTGGTGTGGCTTGCGTCCGACGATTCCGCGGCCGATACGGACGAGGCGTTTCTGAAGCGTTACGATGCCGGGAAACGCCTGATGGAGGTGTCGTTCTCGTTCGGGAACTTCATCACTCCGGTGCTTCGTGCCAACCCCTGCGAGAATGTGGTCATAGAGGCATTCCTGCGGAAGTTCTTCGTGGCCGCGTCGCCGGAGGGGTTCGCCGCCATCGCCGCTCTCGCCGAAAGGTGCCTTCTCAAAGAAGAATGAACAAGGGATGACGAACGAGGTTGACAGATGGATTGATTCAGGAGCCGAGGTTCAGGAAGGACTTCGGCTTTTGAGTATATATGCCCCGAACCGTCACCTCGACGCGCTCGTCCGCAAGGCTCCGAAACGGTTCTCCCGGCTGTTGAAGGCGGTGCTTCTGCCGTTCTCGACAAAGCCGCGTACCGTGGCCGTGCCTGCACCCGCGACTCCGAAAGTGAGGTTCCGCGAAAGCTGGCCGTTCCTCTCGGAGCCGGACTGCCCGGCGGAGCTGAAGATTCTGGCCGCCGACAAAATCACGGCATGGGAGGAGTCGATGAAGGCGCACGAGGAACTCTTCCAGTGCACCACTCCGGAGCAATGCTACGAAACCGCGAAAAAAGTGCTGGAAAATTATTCCAACAATCGGAAAATCTTCTCCGAATTTACTCATTATAAGGAACATCACTCCGTGCTCGGGGAACACCCCATTTTCAGAGAGTCAAGACAGGCGGCGGAGCTTCGGGCGATGCCGATTATGGAACTCGTCCGGAAGAAGGAGAATCTTGAGGAGGCAATCTGGAGAGCCGGCAACGAAATCAAAAAAGGAGACAAACCGCACCTGCGCCCGGAACGCGAGGAGCGCATCGCGGCTAAGCGCCGTATGCTCGCGCAGGTGGAACGAATGATTGACGACTATGAACAGCGAAGAGAAAGACGAACTCCTTGACAGGATTGCCAGCCTTGCGGCCCTCGGCTGGCCGGATAACGAAATCTTCATAAGTGAGGGCATCGACGAGAAGGACGTGCCCGAGGAGGTGCGCGAGGCCATCGAGCACGGACGGCTGAAGAAGCGTGCGGACATCGAGATTGCCGTGGCGCGTGCGGCGGCCACCGGCGCTCCGGAAGCCGTGAAACAGTTCAATGAGGTGGTGCGCGACAAAAGCTTCAGCATCTCGAAGCTCGACCTTTTCGGAGGACCGGAAGACCAGGGCGCGTTCGAGCGGATTCAGGACTACATCGCGGGCGGGAGCAGGGGCGACCTCTCGCAGAAGGAGCAGGTGTATATCGACCTCCTGACGATGATATACTCCCTCGACGGCCAGTGGGGAAAGCGGCGCACCGTCAAGTTCCTCACCTCAAAGCCGTTCTCCTTCTCCTATGAGCAGGCTTCAAACATGTACGCGGAGGCAATCGAGATGTTCTTCGCCAACCGCAAGGTGTCGAAGGAGGCGATGAGGGCGAAGATGGCCGACCAGTACGACACCCTCTATGCCCTCGCGATGCAGAATGCCCGCACGACCAAGGACTTCGAGATTGCCGCCGGAATCCTTTCAAGCAAGGCAAAGGTTCTGAGGCTCGACCAGGACGACCCGCAGCAGCTGCCTGCCGAGAACTACGGCAAGCAGTTCCGCGTGCTCTCGCTTTCTCCTGAAGTCATAGGGCTTCCGAGGGCGAACAGGGACGAGCTGGCACGCCAGATTGACGGCATCGTTGCTCCGGAGGCGGTGAAGAAGCGTCTGAGAGTGGATGCCGGCATTGATGATCTTGACATCGTAAAATTCATGGACAATGTCGTACAGGAAGAAAGTTAACGTCGGACGGACCGAAAGCGCGTCCGTGCAGTACCAGAACAAGTTCGCCCAGATAGTCGCGCTCGTGGGCGCGCGCAAGACCTACTGCGAGCTCGGGCGCGGTTCGGCCAAGACCACCGACATTCAGGTGGAAAGGCTCATCGACATCATGTTCGACATGCCCGGTGCACCCTGCTGCTGGGTGGCCGACACCTTCAGCAACCTCACGGCGAACGTGCTGCCTTCCGTCCTGGAGGGTCTTGAGCGCAAGGGGTTCAGGGAGGGCGAGCACTATGTCATAGAGAAGCAGCCGCCGGAGTTCACCGACGCCGAGACAAAGAACCTCCCCGACTGGCTCAAGCCACACTTCTGGAAGCCGTTCAACAGGCTCGTCTCCTACAGGCGCACCATCGTCTTCTTCACGGGACTGAACATCCGCTTCGGCTCGCTCGACCGCCCGTCGACTCTCGCGGGCGCGTCCTATGTCTTCGTGTTCGGGGACGAGGCAAAGTATTTCCGCGAGGACAAAATCGCCAACCTCCTGAAGGCCGTGCGCGGCTACAGGCAGGAATACGGCAACAGCGTGTTCTACCGGGGCGTGTGCTTTACCTCCGACATGGCCGACGTCTCCCACATCGGGGAATATGACTGGATGCACAAGGAGGCGGACAATGTGGATAAGACGGCGATACTCACCGTGATAAAGGCGGGGCTCGTGTATAACGAGTCCCTTCATGAATATGTGGCCGCCAAGGATAAATGGCTCGGGACCAAAGACCCGGCCGACCTCGCCGACTGCCGCAACAAGCTCCGCACCGCCGAACTCTGGAAGGCGCGGTGGACGGAACTGCGCAGCCGTCCGGAGGCATCGACATTCTACATCCGGGCGTCGAGCTATGTGAACGCCGACATCCTCACGGAGGAGTGGTTCTCGGATGCCATAGCCGCGAAGCTGCCTGACCTGAACACGGCGATACTCTCCCTCAAGCCGCGCCTCGAAAGCGGCGACCGGTTCTACACCGCTCTCTCCGCACGGCATTTCTACTACGACGGCATAGACGAGGACGCATACGACCGCCTCGACATGCGTGACGTCGAGGACTGCCGCGTGCTCCGTCATCTTAACCGCGCCAAGCCGTTGCAGGCAGGCGTGGACTTCGGCAACATGTGCTCGATGACAGTCGGGCAGGAGGGAACGGAACAGGGACATGAGATTCTCAGAGTGCTCAAGTTCCTCTACACCCTCGCCCCGGAATACACCGAGGACCTCGGCGTGAAGTTCCGCACCTATTTCGCGGCCATGCAGAACCGCGTCCTCTACCTCTACTACGACCGCTCCGGCAACGCCTACAAGTCCGTGGGCGAGGACCAGGTCTCAAAGTTCAAGCGTGCCGTGGAGTGGGACGGCAGCAGCAGGACGGGGTGGACGGTGCACCTGATGTCCATACGTCAGGGCAACATCGGACAGCCTGAGGAGTATGCCTTCATGCAGGAGCTGATGTCGGAGCGCAACCCGCGCCTGCCTTGGCTGCGCATCGACGCATACGCCGCGAAGAACCTGAAGATGTCGCTCGAGCTTGCGCGTACCAAGGTGAAGTCAGGCGTGGTGTTCAAGGACAAATCAAGCGAGCGCCTGCCTGTGGCCGAACTGCCCACGCGCTCCACCAACCCGTCGGATTCGTTCAAGTATCTGCTTATGACCAAGGAGCGGCGCAAGCTCGCGTCGATGCGCTCGTCCGCCGCGAAATCCAACCTCGACCCTCAGTTCAAGTAGCCCGGCGCGGGGTCACAGCGTCATATATCACCTTTTTTCTCGTTTGCGACCGCAGACGAAAATGAGCGCGGCCGGGCTTTTTTGTCCGCGAAGAACGCTTTTTCGCCGGAACGGACGGGGCAAGGCATTGACATATAAATATATCCTTGAAAAATATTACCGAAATCACGTGATTTTTCGGGTGTTCGGAACATGAAACCGTCCGTTTCGACGTCGTATGCGGGCAATGCGGACATCGGGGGCAGCCCATCGTTCCGTGTCCTTTGACGGACGGACGCAAGGGAGTAGCTTTGCACCATGGATGTTTATGAAGCGATAGACGAAATGAGACGGCTCACCTCCGAGGGAAAGACCTTCAGCTTCTCGTTCATGTCCTGCAACCTTTCCGCGGGAACGAGCGAGGGCGTTGTCTATGTTCCGCACGCGCGGCTCCGCAAGAGGGAATGCAGGGAGCATCACCTTCACGCTGATATGGTCGAGGCCTACATAAATCTCGACACCATGGAGAACCGCCGTTTCTACCAGCCGCTTCTGATGACCTTCAACGGAGAAAAAGTCACATTGAGATGAAGAATACGGTTAAGAAGATTTCGGACCATTCCTACGCGCTGCACCTTGAGGACGGGCGGTGCTTCACCCTCTCCAACAGGAGGGACGGCAGCCTCGACTCGCTCTTCTGGCAGGCGCAGGACCGCAACTGGGAGTATCTCCCGCACACGATTCAGGGCTACAGGGTCATTCCCTACGGCATCGACAACCAGCTGCCGACGCGCCTGCGCGACATCCTCGACTCGAACAACCTCGGCCCCGGCATACTCGAACGCCAGATGGGGCTGCTGTTCGGCCAGGGGCTCTATCTTTCACAGCTCTCGTTCGAGGAGGGCAAGATTGAGCGCCTGTGGAAGGAGGACAGGGAAATCATGGACTGGCTGGAGAGCTGGGACTATGTCTCCTATGTCAAGGGGTGCATGACGGACTATCTGCACCTCAAGGGATTCTTCGACGCGAAGTACCTGGAGCGCGGCCACCGCATAGGGCGCAAGCCGAGAATTTCCTATCTGGAGCATATTCCGGCGAAGAACGCCCGCCTCGAATGGACGGACAGCCGGGACATCAGGGACGTGCGCCACATCATCGTCGGCGACTTCGAGAACGCCTGCGTGCGGACGGGCGTGAGGGTCTATCCGGTCTATGACAGGCGGAATCCGGGGAAATACGGGGCTTCGGCCTCATATAACCACACATATTCCTTCGCCCGCGACTTCTACTCCGTGCCCCAGTACTGGGGTGCGCTCCGCTGGATAGTCCGGGGTTCGGAGATTCCGACAATCTTCAAGTATGTGACGGACAACGGAATAAACCTCGCGTACCACATCCATGCCCCGAACGAGTACTGGGACACCAAGCGCGACACCCTCAAGAACATCCATCCCGACTGGGACGACGCGAGGGTGGAGAAGGAAATCAGCAGCCTGACATCGGAACTTCTGACGCAGCTCACGGAGGTTCTTTCGGGCAAGGAGAACGCCGGGAAGTTCTTCTACACGGTGGACATTCCGTCGGAGAACGGCGGCGGGGCGGTGTCGTGGAAGATTGAGGCGATTGACCAGAAGATAAAGGACTTCGTCGATTCGCAGCTCAAGATTTCGGAGGCATCGGCATCCGCCATTACCTCCGGAATGGGGCTGCATCCGTCCCTGAGCAACGTGATGGTGAACGGCAAGCTGGCTTCCGGCTCGGAGCTGCTGTACGCCTTCAAGCTCTACCTCCTTTCCGACACGGAGATTGCCTCGAACTGCATCCTCGAACCGATAAACCAGGCCATCGCCTTCAATTTCCCGGGGCGCAACCTCAAGCTGGCGTTCTATCATCAGACGATTCAGGCGGAGGAGGCTGTTCCGACCGACGAACGAGTTAAAAACCAATAGATATGCTGTTTGACAAAGTACAGAACGGTTCCGAGGAACTGAACTCCCTGACGGGCCAGTGGTTCGCATCCACGCCGTACTATCTCATCCGTACCGAGATTGATTTTGCCGCGCAGGAACTCGGCTCCATTGTGGGGCAGGATGTCGTCGAGGCTGCCGAGAAGGCCTATGAGAGCGGCTCGGACGCGGATTTCGTGGATGCCGTGCGTCTTCCGGTGGCGTTCCGGGCCATTGCGCGCTATGCGCAGCTCTCCGGCGTGAGCCACGAGGGGACGGGCAGGAAGGTGAAGATGGACGACAACGAGAAGATGCCTTTCGAGTGGATGATTGACCGCGACGACCGCGCCATGCTCGACCGCTACTACAGGGCTCTCGACGCGCTCTACCGCTATCTTGAGAAGAACGAGGTTCAGAGCTGGATGTCATCCCCTGTCCGCGAGCTCTCGGCGCGGTGCATCGTGAAGAGCATCGGCGAATTTGAGCGGTTCTATCCGGTCGATGGCAGCCAGTACGCATGGCATCTGTTCGTTCCGCTGATTGTCGATGCGCAGGAGAACGTCGTGGAGCCGTTCGTCGGCGAGGAGGTCTGGGCTCGCATACTCGCGGCTCCGGATTCCGGTGACGGCACGGCTCTGAGGCTCCGTTCACGCGCCGCGCTCCTTGCCGTGCTCACGGCTCTCGTGACGGCGGCACGGCGCTGGTCTCTCGACGTGCTTCCGCTTTCGGTGGCGCGGCGCTTCAGCCCGTCCTATCAGGGCAACCGCGAAAGCCGGACGGCTGAAACGCGCGAGATTGACTGGTTTATTGAGAAGACGACCGCTCAGATTGCCGAGGCGAAGGACGAACTGAAGAAGCTTGCCGGAGGGGCGGGCGAAGCCTGCCTGTTGCCGAAGAACGACCCTGCGAACAAATTTGCGACTGTGGTATGACGGAGATTGAGATATATGAGACCGGGGAGCGGCTTTCACTGCCCTCGTCATGGGACGAGATGACTCCGGAGCAGGTGCAGTTCGTGTTCCGTGCCTACGGCGAGTGCATACTGCGCGGCGGGTCTCCGCTGGAGTTCAACCTCAGAGTGCTCTGTCACTTGCTCGGGCTGCGGTTCTCGCGGAGGACGGCGCTTGCGGAGCGTCTTTCCGGCGACGAGCCGACGCGCATTGACGAGAATCTGGCCATGCTCTGCGACAGATGCCTCGGATTCCTTCTTGATGTGGAGCCGCAGACCCTGCAATGCCGGCAGACCTTCGACTCTGTGGCGAATCCCCTGCCGATGGTGCGGAGCGGGCGTTTCCGGCTCTACGGTCCGGCGGACTTGCTCCAGGACCTCACTTTCGGGGAGTTCCGGCACGCGGCCGTTGCCATGCAGGCCTTCCTGCGCTCCGGCAAGGAGGCGGAACTCGACGAGTGCATAGTCTTTCTCTACAGACGGCGGCGCTCGAAGCCCAACAGGGCGGGACGGCGCGTGATTGCGGTGGATTCCTCGAACATAGAGAGGGAAACGAGGCTCGCGGCGCGGCTTGAGCCTTGGCAGAAGAACCTCATTCTCCTGTGGTTCGCATCCTGCCTGAAGTTTCTCCAGACGCAGGACATAGCCATAGACGGCGAAACGGTGGAGCTCGGACGGCTTTTCGGCGGCGGGGACGACGGCCGCGACGGCTACGGCTTCGGGTGGAGCGACCTTGCGGTGCAGATAGCCAAGGAACAGACCATCGGAAACATCGAGCGCGTGGATGAGGAGCCGCTTTTCTCCATTCTCGGCATAATGTGGCACAATTTCAAGGAACAGAAACGATATGAAGCGATTTCAAAGGCTCATTAGCCTCACAGAGTACATCGAGGGCTTCACGCTCCCCGAACTCGGCATCCGTCCCATAGTTACGACCGCGCAGGCCGACGCGACCTCCAAACTCCAGCACCTTTCGGGCGTTCAGGTCCTCGCGGCGCGTCCGGAATGCCGCCAGCAGGGCGACACGGATTCTTACAGTTCAGTGATTTCGACGGCGTTCTTCGTCGTGGCCAAGGGACTCGGCGCGGCGAACACGCCGGAGCGCGAACGGAAACAGTTCCGCGAACTCCTCGACATAGCCTCGCAGATTGTCGAGCGCGTGGCCGGCGACTCCACCTCCGGCTCCTGCGGACTTTTGTCCGGAATGTCGCTCGCGTCCGTCGAGATTGTCCCCGAAGCCTCCATTTTCGGCGGCTGGCTCGGCTACAGCGTCGAGCTCTCATTCGATTAGCCGGCTATGTCAGTAAAGGCACGCTTCATACGCAATGTCCTGGAGGAAGAGGGCGAATCGATGCTCCGCCGTCAGAGCTCAGCCATTCTCTCCAAGCTTGAGACGCGCACCGGCACGCTCGAAAGGTCGCGCACGGTCTCCGTCTCCTCCGCGTCCGACTCGTTTGACGGCAGGCTCACTTTTCAGCACGTCGCCTACGAACGCTACCTCGACCTCCGCCGTCTCCGCTACGGCTCCAAGGTCGTCTCCCGCCGCCGTCGCATCCACAACCGCTATGTCTTCGGAGCCTACTCCCGCATCGCCGAACGCCTGATGTACGAGTTCACCGACGAGGTCGCCGCTTCCATACGCCAACAAATTGAAAATGAATCGCTCTGACGCAAAGTGTTAATAAATATATAAATAAATCAATAAATAAATTTTTGTTGCTATCTTTGCGGGACATTTGGAAGCATATATGGACGCATTTGAGCAGAAATCTTTATTGGAGGCGGTTCTTTACATTCTCAAGAGAACCGGGGGCATCGGATACTATCAGGTGTTCAAGATTCTCTATTTCGCGGAAAAGAAACATCTCGCGAAGTGGGGAAGCAGCATGATTCCCGACCGTTTCTGCGCATTGGAGAACGGTCCTGTGCCTACATTCCTGTACGATGCCCTGCGCGGCCACAGCCGTCGCGAATGTCCGGGACTTCAGAAACTTCTGAAAGAAGGCGTCCAGAACGGCAGTGAGGATGCCTCCTACATTCTCACTGCACGACGCGACCCGGACATGGACTATCTCTCAAAATCGGAAATAGCTGAACTCGACCGCTCCATAGCTGAGAATCTTCCGCTTTCCTTCGCTGAACTGAAGGACAAATCCCATGACAGCGCATGGAGCGAAGCCTATTACAGCAAGCATTCCGGGCGCAAGTATATGGATCCGGTTCTCATGGCCGAAGCCGCCGATGCCGACAAACGCACAATAGCCTATCTGAAGGACAGTCTTGAACTTCAAAGCGCCTGTGCCCGATGAACCTTTCGGATTTTCTTTCCTCTGATGTCGTCAATTCTTTGACTCGTTCTACGGTTTCTGTCGGCGATGTGTGGAGAATCCGGCTTTATCCGGAAAATGGGATAACTCCGAAGGTCGGCGACGATTCCAGAAACAAGTTTCTTGTCATATTGGGCTTTGACAATGAGGGGAATATATATGGCGGCGTGGTAATCAATTCGAGAATCAACGACCGCATCCCCGTTGCCCTTCAGGACTTGCAGATGCCGATAAGGAAATCCGCCTACCCGTTTCTTGACCACGATTCTTTCGTGGACTGTTCAAAGCTTATGGTCGTCCGCGCTGAAACCTTTGCCCAATGGGAGTTCAAGGGCATCATTTCACAGGACGACACTGAACTCATCTCCGGCACCCTCCGTGAAAGTCCGCTTGTGACAGCCGCCACCCTTGCCCGATTCTCAATTTTATGTTGAACTCGATGAGGCATTGTCCTCCATTCTTCACCAAGACCTCGAACACAAGATAATTTTCTGTGAGGAGTGATTTTTGCAGTCTTCAATAAAAAAATCCCAACATGATAGATTTAATAAGAGCAATATTCAGCATGACAGGATTGACCGCCTTATTCAGCGTGATTTTGATTGGCGGATTAGTCTTGCTCATTATTTTTCTGAATTCTATTGCAACAATATCTGTAGCGGACTGGATTATCATAGGCATCGCTGTGATAGTATTTATTCCTATCATGATTCTTCTTGACAAACGCAAGAAAGAGAGGGAAAAAGAGCCTTGGAATCATGACATTTAGTGTCCTTTCGTAGCTGCCTGCGGGCAGCTATTTTTGTATCATTAAATTGATACAAGATGAAAAGTGAAGACCTGCGGTTGAACATAATCGTGAACGGCGATGCCGGGCGCAAGGAAATTCTTGACACGGAGAAGGAAATTTCAAGGCTTGAATCGGAAATAAAGTCTCTGAAAAAGGCAGAAGGAGACCACACAAAGGAAATTTCTGAAACCAACAGGAAACTCACTGACGCGAAGTCGAAGTATGCAGAGCTCCAAAGGCAGATGAAGCTTGACCAAAAGACTATGGCCGAACTCAAGAGCCACATAAAGGCGACTCGCGCTGCTTTGGAAAAAGCTGTACCAGGAACAGAGAATTGGGATGCCCTGAATGCGGAATTGCTTGAGAGCAGAAAACGCTTTGAGGAACTTGCAAGACAATCCCAAAGTACTCGAACGATATTGTCACAGACTTTCACTAATATCGGAAACATATCAATAGGAGTAAAGGCTCTGATGGACATAACATCGGGGTTATGGAGCAAAACAGAGCAGGCGCGGGAGTCGTGGTTGCAATATGACGAGGCGCTTGTTGACGCTATGAAGACGACCGGCTTGAGCCGCGAAGAAATCGAGGAACTCAGCGCGGAACTGAAGAAAATCGACACGCGGACCGCGCAGAATGAGTTGCTGTCGCTGGCTCGTGTCGGCGGTAAGCTTGGAATTTCCGGCAAGGAAGACCTGCTGGAGTTCGTTTCGGCCGCCGACAAAATCAATGTGGCGTTGAAGGAAGACCTCGGCGGCGACGCGGAGGCTGCCATAGGTCAGATTGGAAAACTCGTCGATATATTCCAGCTGAAGGGGCAGATGGGGCTCGAAAAGGCGATGCTTTCCGTCGGCTCTGCAATCAATGAACTCGGAGCCGCTTCGACGGCCAATGAGGGATACATCGTGAACTTCACCAACCGCCTTGCCGGTATCGCTCCGAACGCCAAAATCTCGATTGACAAAATCCTCGGCCTTGCATCCACCCTCGACGCGAACGCCCAGGCAGCAGAGACCGCCGCAACAGCCATCGGTCAGACCATCACCGCAATGTTCAGGAAAACCGAGACATTCGCCCAGATTGCTAAGATGCCGTTCGAGGAGTTCCGCGACCTCCTGAACAACGACGTGAACGCCGCTCTCGTCAAAGTGCTGGAGGGAATGAAGGGCGACCAGGGACTGTTCGACATCGTGGATGCCATGGACGGGATGAACCTGAACGGGCAGAGGGCAACGACCGTGCTCGGAGCGCTGGCCAACAACATCGACATGCTCAAGACCCAGCAGCAGATTGCGAACGAGGCCTTTCAGGAGGGTACATCTTTGACCAACGAGTTCAACACCAAGAACGAGTCTGCCACGGCCATTCAGGAGAAACTGAAAAAGAGAATCACTGAGACGAGCGTGGAAATCGGCCAGAAACTGATGCCGGCAGCGAATATGGCCATTAGCGGTACAAATACTTTTTTAGGAGTCGTTTCAAAGCTGATTACGCTCTTCGGAAAGTATCAGGCGGCAATCGTGACTGTCACGACACTGACCGCGCTCTATGTGGCGAAAAAGAAAATCGCCTATCTGTTCAGTGCTGAGTTCAGGGCTGCGCTTTTGAAAGAAGTTGCAGTCTTGGAGGCATCGTCAAAGGCAAATTCGCTGCACACGGTCACGCTGAAAATTCTCGCCGGCGGCTACAAGACGGCCGGGGCGGCTGCAAAGGCTTTCGGCAAGGCCTTGATTGCCAATCCGGTCGGGCTCGTCATTGCCGGCGTTGCTGCTCTTGCTCAAGGCATTGCATCATTGGTCTCCAAATCCCGCGAAGCCGCCAGGGAGCTCCGCGAACTGAACCGGCGAACCGTTGATACGACCTCCTCGTTCGTCAAGGCGCAGGCTGAAATAGATAAGGAACGCAAGTCCCTCGAAGAACTGAAGGAGGCGGCGACCAGTGCGGCCGAGGGCAGCGACGAGCGAAAGAGGGCAATCGACAAAATCAACGAACTCTACGGCGACTATCTCCCGCAGCTCCTCACTGAGAAGACCTCTAATGAGGAACTGGAGACGGCTCTTGCCAATGTGAACACTCAGCTGGAGCGAAAAATCAAGCTTCAGGCGCGGGAAAGCGCCGAGATGGATGTTCTCCAGCATAAGGAGGACACTGTAAAGGCGACCCTTGGCGCCTTGGCGAAGCAGTATGAGAGCCTGAATAACGGACAAAAAATGGGCACCGCAGATATTGTACGCCTGACGGAGGAACTTTCGGGGGCATATGATTCCGGCGGGATAACGGAATCGTTGCAGAATGCTATTGACGATGTTTTCGGGCGTAGTCACGATTGGGAAGGCCGGACAAATCCGGAAATGTATGCAACCCCATATACTATGGGTATTGTTCAGTCTTCGGAAGAAGGGAAATTATTTGTAATCAGCGATGAATTTGAGAAAGCCGTGGAAAACGGAGAGAGTCTCCGGGCCGTCATCAAAGGCCTCTACGGCGACCTCTCGTCTGAGCCCTCCGGCAACATCGAATCGCTCGGAAGCCTTGCCGGCGGCGGAACGACCGAAAACTCCGGCGGCGGAGCGGGCGGCAACGGCGGTTCCGGCGGCTCTGCGGGCGGGATCGGGACGGCGGCCGAAAAGAGCGCCCGTGCGCTTCAGGAAGGTCTTGCTCAGGTCTTTCAGGAGGTTGACGAGGAATCCGAGAAGCTGTTTCAGGAAACTCAGAAAAGGATGGAACAGGATGCGGAGATGAAAACGCAGCTTGTCATCGACAACGAGAAAGACCTGACTCAGAAAGCCATTCTGGAAGAGGAAAGTCGCTATGAAAAGGAACGCGCCAAGGCAGGAGACAACGCCGAACTGCTTGAACTTGCCGAAACCAAGCACCGGAACAACCTCGACAAAATCAGGCTCGAGGCCTTCAACCGCGAGGTCAAGCGGCTGGAGGACGAGCACAAGCTCAGGCGCACTCAGATGGAGAACTCTCAGGCAGCGGAACTTCTGGCGTTCAAGGGCACGGAGGAGGAAAAGGCGGCATTAAGGCGGAAGCACACGCAGGAGCTTGCGGAGTTTGATGTCGAGTATCTCAAGAGCCTGGAGACCATGCTTCAGAAGGTGGCGGATGACAGGACACTTGAAGGCATGTCCGTAAGTCTTGACGATGCGGACTACAATAAGATCATGCAGCAGCTTGCCGACATCATCAAGCGCAAGAACGCTGCGGCCGGCACTGCACAGGAAGCATCGCAGGAACCGTCCGACAGTCCGAAGAAGGAAAGCCGCTCTCTGAAGGAAGGCACGGGCGGAGGAAGTTTGTTCGGGGTGTCGCAAGAGGATTGGGAGACTTTGTTCTCGAACATTGCACAGGGAAAGTTTGGCGCGGAAGACCTTCGGACCACCATTGCCGGCATAGGCGGTGCCGCACAGGAAGCCTTCAGCCTTGCTTCAAAGTTCATGGATCTGACCAAGAAGAAGGAGGACGCGCAGCTCAAGGAGTACAAGAAGAATCAGGACAACCGCAAGAACTCCCTCGAAAAGCGCCTGAACGCCGGTCTCATCACGGAGTCCCAGTACAACGCGCAGGTGGAGCAGATGGATGCAGAATACGATGCCTATCAGGAAGAACTTGCGCTCAAGCAGGCAAAGCGCGAAAAGACTCTGAATCTCACGCAGGCGATAATCAATACGGCGCTGGGCGTCACATCGACGCTCGCGCAGTTCGGGGCGACCCCGTGGGGAATTGCTGCGGCGGCCGTCAGTGCCGCTATGGGTGCGGCCGAAATTGCCATCATAGCCTCGCAGCCCGTCACGGCCGGAGCGGAGGAAGGCGGCTACATAGGCGTTAAACGGCAGCAGGACGGCAGAACCTTCAACGCCCGGATGAACCCCGACGCGCGCGGCTTCGTCACGCAGCCTACCGTCATAGTGGGCGAGAACGGCTCCGAGTATGTAATCCCGCACGAGGCCCTTGAGAATCCGAGCCTCCTCCCGATTATCTCCACCATGGAGACCGCCCGCCGCAACGGCAAGCTCCGCAGCCTGAACTTCAGCGCGGTCTATCCGGCCATGGCGATGCCGGGTCGTGTCTCCGGCGGATTCATCGACGGCGGAAACTCACAGCTCGTGCCCGCGTCCGCCGACATCGCCGACAGCCCCGCCTCCGACGCGGCTCTCACAAAGGCCATCGAAAAGCTCATGAAGAAGCTCGACGAGCCGATTACCGCCCGCGTGTCGATGCTCGGCAAGGGCGGAATCAAGGAAACAGAGGAAAAGTATAACAAGCTCAGAAGAAGAGGACAGTTAGGATGATAAAGATTATGACAAAGGACGGCATCTCGCTCGACCTCGCGCCGGATGCCGAATTCGTGATTGAGTACAACAACCCGATGATGGAGGACGACCGCATCCCGGTTCCCTTCTCCACCTCCATCGCCCTTCTCCCGTCGGCGACCAACTGCAAGGTTCTCCGGTATCTCCCCGCGCTGAAGCTGGAGCCTACCGTCAAGAAGCTGGCCGCGTCCCTCGTCTTCAACGGCATCCCGTTCCTCACCGGCACCCTCATCTACGACGGCATCGAGGACGGCAACCTGAACTACACCTTCTCCGGCCGGGACTTGGAAGACGAGTGGGGCAAGAAAATCTATGCATTGGACATACCTAAAAACATAACCGTGAACGGAGAGCAGGTCCAGAACGACGGGGTCTGTTATCCATTGCTCGTGGATAAGGACAGCACCGGAAGTTTCGTTCAGAACAATGATGAAATATCAACCAGCCGAGAATACAACAATGTCTTTACCCCGAAGATAGATATCTATAACAAGTATCGGAATGTTCCTGATGCATACGGACACAGTGTGTGGGTATCTGCCGGCATTGGCAGCAGATACCTTGCGGAATATAAGATTCCGGTAATTTCCGTGAACAGAATAATAACGGGTATCTCAGTCGGCGATGATATCAAGCCAATATTGAACCATGCCGCTGTGATTGCCCAATATAAGGTGTCGGACAGGAAACTCGATGTCGAAAATGTTGCGGAGCATTTGCCGGATATGAGCCTGTCGGATTTTGTCGTTGAATTTCAGAAGTTGTTATGCTCCGCCGTTTTCCTGGTGGCGGACACGTTGGTGATGAAATCCTTTGAGGACATATCCTCGCAGGCGGCGTCCGACGACTGGACTTCCATGGTTTCCGATTCTTTCAGTTCGGATGTGGAAGACGCGGTCGGGTATGTTTTCGGATATGACAATTCCGGGGAGGATTCCGCCAATCTGGAGGCTGAAGAAATCACTGAGGTTGATTCCTTGGCGGAAGCGCTGTATGTGTCGAAAGGAATAAACTCAGACGGTGCACCTCTTGCTGAGTTCCGCGCCGTCAGGGTGACGAGCACCGGAGACTACATCTCCACAAAGGGCAGTTTTCTGTATTGTCACACCACGGCCTACAACACCAAGGAGTGGCGTCTCGTCGCAGCGGCCGACATTCTGTTCCAGAACAATCTAAAGTGCGGGGAATCCCCGGACGGACTCGACCCTGTGGACAACATCTGTGGCTTCAACCTCGTGAAGTGCATCCCGTCGATTCTGAACAAGGACGGGAAGGTGCTCATTCCGAACACCCGTAATGGTGCCGTCAGTTCAAAGACCCCGGCTTTCTCGCTGGCTCCGGCGATCGATTTCCCGAACAGGGAGGCGGAGCGCGGCAGCGACGTATATATAGGACTTGTGAACAAGTCACAGATGACAGATACAGGCAGGGCGATGCCAGATACGGTACCGGAGGTCACAAAGATCTCAGATGGGTCATTCTCTCCGAACCCTCTACCGGATGATGTCCCACTCATCCCGGATGGCTCGACCGAACCCATATCCCTCCGTCCGGACTGGCTCTATGAGCATTTCCACAAGCGTTACGCGCAGTGGCTCGCCACCGACCGGCAGGTCATCAGCTGCGACGTGAATCTGAACGAGTTCGACCTCCTGAACTTCCGGATGTACAACAAGGTCAGGCTGCACGGGCGCGATTTCTTCGTGAAGAAGCTCTCGGTGACGCTCCGTGCCGGTTCCGAAGCGCTGGAATGCAGCGCGGATTTCATCTCGGCATAGTGTCCTTTTTTTCCAGGGCTCAAGTCAGTAGCTTTGCATCATGACAATAGACACATCATATCAGGACCAGTTTCCGTTCCTCTTCGCCGGGAACGCGGGAACTATCAGGATTTCAGCGTCGCCGAACGAGGAAATCCCGATAAAACTCCAGTACATCAAGACGCGCTACGGAAGTTCCGGAGGTTCTGTCGTCGAGTATGAGACGTCTTTCACGATGAAGGCAGGCAAGAACGGGTCTGTATCTCTTCCCCTTGACAGCATAGTCCGCTGCCTGCAGCCAATCCTGTGGAGCGTTTCTTCAAGTGCGGGGAGCGGGCAGTACCGACCGAAGGCCAGCTCTTTCCTGAGAATCACTTTCGGAGACGGAGACGATGCGGTCTTCTGGGATAAGGAAATTTATCCCGGCACTGTCGGATATGACTTTCTCAAGGATGTCTATGAGCAGCGTTGCTTTCTTACGGCACGCCCGCAGATAGGTCTGGCGAGAACAGACGGACAGACGGACGATCTCGCACTCTCTCCCGACGGGACGACAGTGTTCGCCTTCTTGTATTTTGACATCATCGCGCCGGTAAAGACCACGGTCGCGTCCGGTCTTAGGCTGAAACCGGCATTAGTGTCCGTCTCTTACGACAGCATTCGTGCAATCGCCGACGAAACGGGATATTCCGGATATGAACTCAAAGCATACGACGTATGGATGGAAACGGAGATGACGGATGATGACGGGAATGTGACCTCCGTCATGAAATCCGAGGTTCTCAGATTCATAGTCCCGAATCATAAGGTTTCGATGTTCGAGTTCCTCAGCAGTGTAGGCGCGATTGAACCGATATATGCCGCAGGGTCGAAGAAATCGGAGGTCGAGACGGAGACCAGGACATTCGTGAACGACGGCGTGGAACGGGAACTGACCAATGACAGCCGTCTCGTGCACGAGACTTTCACAGGGTGGCTCGCAAGCGCGGACGAGGTCAGGTTCTGGCGGGAGTTCTTCTCCTCGGCGGAGCGGTATGCGGTGATTGACGGCGTTTCGCGGGAAATAATAATCGACGAAATCGACTCGGAGAGCACGGCGGGCGAACTAAACGCCTTCTCGTTCAAGTGGCACTATGCCGACAAATACGCGGACCCGGCGAGAACTCCGGTGCGTAAGGAACTGAAACAATACAATCCAACGATATGAAATACCAGAACTTCAAGAGCGACTTCACCTCCGTCCACACCTTCCACAGGCAGGAGGGGGACACGAAGACCCAGATAGCCGTGCCGGAGCATGTCCGGCTGACCTTCTTCACGGCGGAGAGGTGCGGCTTCGTCGCCGTCGAGCGCAACGGTTCGCAGATGAGCGGATGCTCGCTGTCCTCCGACGGGCTGACCCTCAGCGCCAACATCCCGCTGTCAAGGAAGAGCCTCGGCACGGGCGAGCTCTTCTGCGAAATCGCGGAGATCACCTCCGAGGCCGGCTTCCCGGATTCGGAGAGGGTCGAGGTGACCCCCGTGAAGCTCGGAGTGACCCTCTGGCCGGGCAAGTCCGACGACTCGGACGAGGTCCAGTCGGAGCTCGTCATGGGGATAATCTCCAAGGAGGCCGCGGCCGTCATTGCGAGCTGCAAGACCGCCGCTGCGGCGGCCGGGAGCGCGGCTGAAAGCGCCAACGCCGCCGCCGAGGCCGCCGAAAGTGCAGCCGCGGGCGCGAACGGCGCGGCCGCCGACGCCATGGCCACATTCCTTGCCCTCGAGATCGATACGGTGACGGGGAACGTGTCCGCCACGGTCGGAGCGGAAAAGACCGTCTTCGATTCGGGGGAGATTGACTCCTCCACGGGGGACGTCATTTTGAACATAAACTACTGACAGATATGGCAACAACTACCAAGAAAATCATCGGAAAGGTCCCCATGCCGCGCGGCGACTACGCCTCCGGCACGACCTACTACAGGCACAACATCGTGACCCACCTGGGGAGCGCGTTCATCTGCACGGCGGAGACGACGACCTCCGCCCCCGCCGCGCTCGGCGCCGACGGGATGACAGTCACCGTGAACGAGGGCTGGGCGGTGTTCGCGGACGGGCGGGCGATCTACGCGGAGGGCGCAAGGCTGTCCGCCGTCGAGACATCCGCCTCCGCGAACCGCGCCGACATCGACCGGCTCGCCGGGCTTCAGAACGCACCGGACGACCGCGCCCTCCCTCTCCTGTGCGGGCAGCCGCCGATACTCTTCGGCGCGGGCACCCCGAAGGAGTCCGTCGTGCCGGACAACTGGAGGCAGTACGACCCGGCCACCGGCGAGGGCTACAACTGGAACGGCAGGCCGTCGGCCGTCGGGCAGCAGTACATCGACACCACCGCCCAGAGCGGCGGGCGCTACGTCGCGGCGCGGGTCGGCGGATGGGGACTCAAGTGGCTAAACAGCTAAATCAGAACACATATGGCAAGGAACATATTCACGAAGAACCCCGTGTGGGGTGACGCGGTCGTAGGCAACCTCGCGACCGGAGAGCCGGAGTTCATAACGGCGGAATCCTTCGACCCGACGGCGCTCGCCGCCTCCGCCTACGAGACCATAGGCGCGGTGGGCGGACGCTTCGGAAGGGAAATACTCATAGTGTGGAAGCACAGCGCCGCGAAGAAGTGGTGCGAGCGCATCGAATACAGGCTCACGGGCTACACCCTCGACGGCGCGGAGCACACGGGCGTGCTCTCCATATGCGAAAGCGGCTCCGCCTCGGCGGCCACGGACTTCACCGTGACCTACACGGCCTCCGACAAGGCGGGTCTCGTCGCGGCTCTCAACGCCTTCTTCGCGGCCACGGCAATATTCACGACGCAGAAGTGGTTCGCGAGAATCGACGGGGCCGACGGCGAAATCCACATAGGGTGCAGCTACGAGTTCTGGCAGCAGTGGTCGTACAACGCCGGCAAGTCGGGGTTCACGCTCGCGGCGACAATCATGCCCGACGTGACCTACAGCTCCTACATGCTGCGCCGCAACGGCGCCCGGGACGGGGAGGGCAGCATCCACAACCTCCCGAGGGCGCTCGCATATTTCAGGAACGACAACCCGTCCGCGACATACAATCCGGCGGCCGACGTCACGGACGTGAAGACGAGATACCCCGTCTGCCTCCCCGGTTACCTCGGAACGTCGCAGTATCAGGGCGACCACTGCGCCCTCCTGCGCTCGGCCTACGGCGAGGGGGAGGAGGGATGGCTGCGCTACATGAAGGCTAACGCCGTCGTCGCCCCGACTGACTTCGGGGTCATGGGCATCCGCAACGGAAAGGAGCGCACCGCCGTCCTCGCGGCCAGGAAGTTCACCCTCTCCGACGGCGCGGCTCAGGACCTCTGTCCGGCGGCCGCCTACGCGAAGACCTCCCCGGACAGCGCCGTCGTCACCGACTGGTTCCTGCCCACTCCGGAGCACCTCGCGTCCATCCTCGGACCGGTGCAGCACGGGACCACGGCAAGCCGCGACGCGGACGCGCTGAACAGGGTCCTCGCGGCGATGGGCGGCGACGCCGTGTCGAACGGCTGGTTCTTCTGGTCGTGCGTCCGGT